>CEVA01116668.1_pt1 | contig 65946 bp, 127 predicted proteins | sample 361521 | NCBI WGS metagenome assembly CEVA01 (sample SAMEA2622823, study PRJEB7988) | marine metagenome | isolation source: saline water (ENVO:00002010), including | reverse complement strand
TTTTAATGAATAAGGATTTAATAAATATGGTTCTGTGTTTTTTATAAGGTTGTAATGAGCATTACCCGATATAACTATGATCGGTGAAGTGTGTTTTAAATAGAGAGATTGCAATAATAGAAATGATTAAATTAAACAGTGTGTTTTTTAATTTAATGAATAAGGCTTTAATGAATAAGGGTGTGACGAATATGGTTCTGTGTTTTTTTTATTAAGTTGATGTAGTTTGACGGTATAATATCCGTACTCTTACTGTTCTGTGTTTTTTTAAATAAAAACGTCTCCGAGTGGAGACGTTTTATAGTGTTTATTTAGTATAGTGATTTATATTCTGGTTTATGCCCAAATACTGCGATAGCAAAATGGGGTTCTTTTTTAGTGTAGTAGATAACATTTTCGTCTTGCCAACCGTTAGAGAAATCGAAGCCGCAAAGGGTTAGAAACAAGCGTTCTTGTGCAATGCGGTCGTCTTCTGTTAGGGCATCAGTGTCGCATAAACCTTTATCTTCTGCCATGTAGATAGTGTTATTTTCACCAACTTCTCTGATAGTGCAAAAATCAGGATTGAATTCAAACACTGTATTTTTGAATACTGGTTCGATAAATTCAAGCTGAGAAGATTGTTTATCTAGTGGTTTAATATTTAATGGAATACCATATAGAACAGATTCTGAATCGAAGCGAACTTCAACGTCTTCTGCTGAAAGGATCTTAGAGCTTGAACCGTCTACTTGGATAGTCGAACGCATAAGTTTATCAACAGCATAAAGTTGTTTTTCATTTTGGATAACAAGTAGTTTATTCATAGTGAAATCTCTTTTAAAGTTGCTTTCAAAGTATGTATATATAATAAAGGTTTAAGTTTAAAAAAGCAAGTTTTTTTAAAAATAAAACAAAAAAAAGGCGTTAGGAAAACGCCTTTAAGTTGAATATTTTAGACAAGAAAATATCTAACAATATTGTTGTGTGGGTAATTTGGATCAGTGTTTTTATGAACTGTGCTTTTACCAACAACTTGTTTATTTTTGTCAGTTAGAACGTGAATTTGTGGTTTATCTTTGTTTGTTTGAGATATTTTATTATTTGTTTTCACACCTCGATTGTTTTGTATAAAAGAAGTAAATTCAGAAACAGTGACTTCTTTCATTTCAATTTTTAAAACGTCTTTAATTTTCATAATGGATACCAAAACAATGAATTTATGATTTATTATAGCTTATTATGTTTTAAAATCAAGAAAAAAGGACGCTGTTTGCGTCCTTTTTATTGGGTGGTTATTTAACGATTTTCAATGCGTCGAGCTGTTCTTGTGTTGGTTCGTATGGTTCGATGTTAAGGTAATCGGTCAAAGAGTTTTTCAGGTAGCTATATGCTTCTTCGATAGAGTCAGCATAGTAGTTTTTAACAGGAACCATATTGTCGTGTTCTAGTTCCCATTTATCACCGTCAGCATTACGACCAATATAAATGGAAACAACGCAATCTTCGTCTTCAAGTTGAGCGGCATAACAAAAACCTTCTGGCATAGTTTCGTCAGTAAGGTTCTCAATATATTCTAGTGCTTCTTCTTTTGAAAAGCAACCTTCACCGAAGAAAGAGATAAAAGCGTCTTCGACTTGTGGAACGGCTTTTTTAAGCTTTTCTGTTTCTGATTCGAACATTTCAACGAAAGTAACAAGGTTTGATTTAGTTGGCATTAGTTGAACAGTCATATTGGAACCTTTAATGTTGTTTCTTGGGATTGGTTATATAATACTAAAACTGGCTGATTAGGTCAACCTATTTCTTTAATTTTTAAAAGAAAAAAGACGCTGGTCTGCGTCTTTTTGTTATTTTTTTATGATTTATAAATCTGCGAGTTTGGCGAGATCTCCCAGTTCGATAGTATCGAGATTAAATTGATATTCTTCGTGATTGATTGCAACAGCTCGACCATGAACAAAGATGAGTGCCATAATGGATTCACCGCCTTTGTTGATGATAGATAGATCGTCAACGTTTAATTCACGAACGTCATTCATTTTAACCTCAATGTGTTCGATTATACGAGATTCTAGATCAGAAAATTGAGAGACAAAACTGTCTTCTTCGTTTTCTTCTTCGGTAGGCATATATAAAGTATCGATATCGAATACTAAGCCATAGCCTGAGTTAGTTAGTCGTAAGACTTCGTCCCAATCGCCACGGTCAGCAGCGAAACGAGCTGCTTGTTCGTAGTTTTCTTTGGTATTGCGACAGAAGCCATAATTGCTTAAAGCTTCACAGCCCGTATCAATTTTGTAGCGACCATTTTCTAAGAAGAATAAGATTATATGTCCATTTTCTGAATGGTTTTGGACAAGTTTATAAGCGACTTCTTCGGGTTTACCTTTAACAGAATTTTGAATAGGGTTATCGAGTGTTTTTTTGTAAAGTGGTGAATATGTCATAGTTGGAATCTCTATCAATTTACGATAAATCTATTATACAATAACTGGGAACAGAGAGCAATTTTTATTTTAAAACAGAGAATATTTAAAATACAGTAATTTACATTAAAATAAAGTAATTAATTTGAAGTTTGAAAAAAGTGATTCTGATTTATGGTTTGTCGCTTGTTTGAATATAGCATTATAATACTATAAAAGAGTATCAAAATAAGTTTGTTTTTAGTGTCAGGTTAAGCTAATAGAAATTAAGCTAACGATGGTTAGACTAACAAGTGTTAGGCTAATATTATAATACTATAAATGTGTTTTAAAATCTTAAAAATGATTGATTAAATCGGTTTCAAGGCATATAATAGGTATGTTTAAAGGCAATAAAACGGGTGTAATTAATATGGTGTTTTATCATGGTTCAATTAGGGAATTAAAGAACGGTTTGCATTTATTAGCACAATCTGACGGTTATGTTCAGAGTGAGTCTGATGAAGCGTTAGAAGGTTTTGAAGATTTTATGGAGTCATTAAGACCAGAAGATAAGATATCAAGGTTTGATGCTGTTTTCATGGCAGACAAAATAGAAGACATAGATAATCTAGGTGGTTATACGGATTTTATTTATAAAGTAGAACCGATAGGTGAATATTCGAAACATGATTTATCATGGTATTCAGAAGCGAGTAATTATTATCTTGTTAATGACGAAAAGGCGAAAGAATGTGCTTTGAAATATTGGTCTGGTGAGCCTTATGATAAGAAAGAGGAGTCTGTTTTTGAATATATGGTGGGTTCTGCAATAACAATTTTATTATTAAATGAAGATTTGACCTAAGTCAATTTATTTTTTTAAAGTTTAGTGTAAATTGTTGATTGTAGGTGATTTCCAAGTTAACGTAGAAGGCAGGTGTTATATGAAAAAACACATTAAAAAAAATGGCTTAGTAATAACATGTCAAAGAGATGCTAAAAACTTAGGCACAGTAGCATTGGTTATGATGATTGTAACATTCACAATAGCAACGCTTTGTATATTGGGTATTTTACCAAATGGTTACGGAGCATATTTAGGTTGATTAATTCTATAAAGGTTACTTATAAAATTACTCAAACTCTTAATAAGTTTGTTTATAGGTTAAGGAAAAAAGACTAACGGTTGTTGGTCTTTTTTTTGTTTTAATAGTTCTTATTTTGGTTGGTTTTTATTATTTTTTTATGTTTACTAAAATTAACTATAAATTTTACGACACTGTTCACAAAGTTATTATTATACAAACAGTGACATTAGTTGATTTTTTGGTAATATAAATATTATCGAAATAAATTTTTATTTTAAATAACACGCTGAGGTTTTTAGACGGTGAGAGATATTTTAAAACATATAAATAAGGAGAAATGAGTTATGATTAATAATGTTAATAATCTTGAAAAATTTGTAAATAAAACTAACCAACAAATAGATCAACTTAACCAAGCGATAATAAACTTTAAAAAGTCTCAACGACTGATGACAAAAAAAGAACCAACGAATTTAGAACAAGTAATAGCTTCCTATGACACAGCAATTACAACTTTAAAGCGATGTAAGTAAAATATTATACATTCTAAAAAAGATAAAAGAAGGTGATTTGTAAAAAATGAATAATTACCTATATAGATTGAAGAAAAAAGATTAACAGTTGTTAGTCTTTTTTTTGCTTTAATGGTTGTTATTTTAGGTTAGTATTGCTATAATTATCTTAATCGCTAGTTCTTAGGGTTTTGAAAGATTCGCCTATTGGGTTGGTGAGGAGGGAGAAGTCCCTGTCGCTACTCGCCCTATTTGGGGTTTGGTGCAAACTGATTTACAAATAAACATTTCACATAGCATATTAAACTGATAATGGCTTTTGTGTAATGAGTAGCCACATTAATTTAAGTCATTAGAGGATTTAATTATGACAAATTTAACACTACCAACAACTGTAAAAACTTTCAAAGAAGCTTTAAAGCGTGGTATTGAGCGTTTTCAAGGTAGCCCTGTAAACAATAAAAACAAGTTGAATGAATCAACGGCTGTTGCTTTGGAAGTGGGTACCCAAGACGTATTAGCAGCACTTGAAGCAATCAATGAAGCGGTAGACTCAGAGATCGAAAAAGTGGAAAACCTTAATCTAAAATACAACATTGATATGGTTCAAGGTGGGATGTGTTTAATCAACGGTAAAGTGATTAATCCAGATGTAAATAATAATGCTGAGATTGGTTATGCAATCGTTGAGAGAGAAGAAATGATTGATGATCTCTTGGATATCATAAGTGAACATAAGCAGGGTTCAAGAAACCGTATGTTTATGAGACAGACATTAGATGAGTTATACAGCACAAAAGACGAGTTAATTTTTCGTTGTGTTGATGACAATGAAATTGTAGCCAAGAGTTTAGACGTAGAGCGTTTCAATGAGCTTTGTGAAGAGATATTAGAAGCGGATCGAAAACACGAAGAATAGTAAACCAGAATAGAGATAAGAGCCTGTCGAGTGACGGGCTTTTTATATCTAGGGTTTGATTTTTGCTTTTTAAATAAAAAAATAGGCTTTGTTTAGAGATAGTGTTTTGTTATAATGATTATTAAAATGGATTAAATTAATAGAGTGTTGTATGTCTGAAGCAAGTATTGTAAGAGTAGTGAATAAAATGGGGAAAACTCGTTTTGCGTTAGTATTGAATGGTAAGGATCAGGTTTACCGTTCTCAAAAGCGAAGTCATACAAAAAACCTATGTTGGATAATTCAAGGTAATCCAGATGTTGATATTAATAAAGCGATTAAGACGTATCAATTGCTTGGTGAAGACTATGTAACGCAGTTAATGAGAATAACAAAAGACTGTGATAAACGAGAGATGTTAAACAAAATGTTTTCTTATTTTAATTCGTTGGTTGAAGAAAAAGATGCTTTTGTTCGTTTTTTCAAACCTTTTCATTATATGTCAAAGCGGGAGTATTTAAAGTCATTAGGTTATGAACCTGCTTACACGAAAATCTAGCCAGAATAAAGAAGCTCCTATGTAGGAGTTTTTTTTTGTTTGGGATAAAAATTTATAAGTGTAAAAAAAGCCGCTTGCTTGCGGCTTTGTGTATTTTACATTAAATTAATGTATTTTAAAGTTATCTGTCATACCATTCTTTTTTATCGTGATTGTAACAATGTTTAAATTGTTTTTCCACTTCGTGATATTCAGATTCAGTCAAGGACAGTCGAACTTGTGTAACGAGGGGCATGGCGGTAAATACGTAGTGATTGACTCGCCACTCGTATTGATAGCCGTGTTTGGAGCCACCACGTTCGAATTCTTTTTTAGGTGCAATGGAGCGAACAATGGCACAATTACCGTCATGACCGATCACGGTTGCGATTGGTGAGGTAAATCGAGCTTCCATTTGTTCTTCTTCGCTTGCTTTGTAAGTCATAGTTTAAACCTTTGTTGTGCGTAATGAATATTTTAATTATAGCACGATTGTTGTTTTAAAATAAAGAGAAAAAACAGAGAAAAAACAATTGACTTATGACAAACTTCTTTGATACAATAAGTACCGTGGGAGAGCTGAATAATTTTTTTCTAACCTCTAGATTTTCGGATATCGAACTTTATAACCAAAGACCAGACACAAAAAAAGCCGCTTGGATGCGGCTTTATGTATTTTAATGTAAATTAAACTAAGATAACTTATATCGAAATTTCTTTTTAAGCACGTTGATAAGTTCGTCTAGTTCAGAAAGATCATAAGGGATGTTTTCTTCTGTAATAGTAACTTTTAAGTCTTTGACTATTTTTTCATAACGCAAAACCATAGTCTCTTTAAATATCTTTTTCCATAAAAAGATATTTTGAGTTATTGCATATTTTTTAACAAGAATTGAGTGACTGGCAGAAAAAGAATTAAACATGATAGTTTGCATATGTCGTTGACATGACATATCAGAAATTTCTATTTGTTCTTTTGCATTTCTCATTAAGTAATCAAACTTTATATATCGAATGATTGACTCTTTAATATAAAGCTCATACATTTCTATTTTTTTAATTTGATTATCTAGTTTTTTTTCTTTATTAGTAAGGAAACGAAGACGTAGGGAGGCAAGGAAGCCAATTTTTTTTGTTGGAATCGTTTTTTTTATAGTAACCATAATGAACCTTGCTCAATATAAGAAAGTAGATAGCATTATAATACTATCTACAAAAATAAGCAATAAAAAAAGTTTTTATCGTAGTGCGACACTTATAAACAGATCGCTAATTCCTGTATAGACAAAGTAAGCGTAAAGGGCTATGCAGAAAGAATTGAAACCAAGTGTTGTTAATTCGGCTCTGTTATATTCTTCACGAGAGAGAACTGTAACTGTGTGGTTGTGTGGCTTTGAAAGAAAGAAAACGGCAAAGCCTTGCAAGCCAACATTAGCAGCTAACGACAAAAGAATAAATAAGAAATAGAATCTAGCGGCAGTCTCGGAGCCGTAAGTATCAATAAAAAGGTTCGCTTGTGCGAAAGTAAATAATGAGATTATGAAAATAACTGATTTAGAAAATTGTTGAACTCGTTTTTTAACTTTTCCGTTTTCTTCAAAGATTCGAGCGTTTTCAAGACAAAGTTCTTTTTCTGTCTTTGCAGGGTCGATATGTTTAAGAAGTGCAGTCATAATGATATTCTCATTTAAGCTAATGGAAAGATAGCATTATAATACTATCTACAAAAATAAGCAATAAAAAAGTTTTTATCTTAGGGAAATAATCATAAACAGGTCAGTGATACATGAAAAACAAATTTTGGGTCTGTGTTATTGTTTTTTAAGTTTTGATTTACCTGTTTTAGCGTCAATTTCAATTCGAATATCGGTTGTTTTATTATTTTTTGTGATTACTTTATATCCACAGGCATAACCATGCGCCATTTCACTAGAAACAACATATACAGGCGTTTGTGATGAATAATTAGTTTTAAGAACAACAATATCAGGTAGAGCATTTGGGATGGCATTTGTTTTAAAGCGTTCACAAACGGCTTCTGCTTCTTGTGTGCTAGGGTCTATGAAGTAGTTTTCAAATTCATTAGCTTGAATAGAGCTTGATGCTAGAATTGAGAGTAGAGCGATTTTTTTCAACATCTTAAAATCCTTAAAAATAATTTAATTTATGAGACACACAGAGTATTGTAATATTAATAATAAAATTAAGCAATAAGAATAAGGGTTCTTGCCCTTATTTTATGGGTTCTCTTTTCGTTGTCGTTCTTCTTCTGCCCAATCTTGGTACCATTTTTCTTCTAGGCTTTCTTGTCGTGGTTCGTCTTTAAGTTCTGTCCATTTTTCTGTGTTGATTGAGCCGTGTTGTTTGATTTGATTAATAAAGTTATTGCAAAGATCACGAGAGTTCATAAATACACTTTCTTGAATTTCTTCAATATAGGTGAAGTGAGCCAAGAAGTGTGACGGGTAGATATATTCTTTATCACCAAAAGTAGCGATAACGTGTGAAACAGGGTATTGACCTATACCGTTTTCATTAGCGACTTCAACCAGATCGCCCTCGTAGATTCGGAAAGTGATATTATTTTCTTCGATATTAAAACGAGGCATTTTAATTAACCTTTGTTGTTTATTGCTGAGATTTAATAATAGCAAAGAATGGTTTTTAAAGCAAATAAAAAAGCCGCTTGAAACGGCTAATTATTAAAGCAGTGCCAGTATTAGCTAGGTTGAGATAGATAAAAGGTAATATACAGAAAATGTCCCTTTTAAAAAGGGGTTAAAATAAGCCTTTTACTTTTTTATTTGTTTATGTATAATTAGACCATAACTAAGAAACATGGCAGGTATAAATATGTCTATTGAACAATCACAATCAGAGATTTCAAAAAAGGTTCCCCAACGAGTAAACCATTACAAGTGGCTTGATAAGCACTTGGACAGCTTTTGGAAAGCTGTTTTTAATAAAGATTTAAATGACTCTGGTTGTGGCGGCATTATCTCTGCGCACGGAGACAAAGGACAGTGTTATAAACGCAAGTGGGAAAAGGCAAGCATCCCATTTCCTCATGGAATGGCACTATATATGCTAACCTATACCTCTGAGATAGGTGACACGCCAAAATACGAATCATGCCAATGGGTGATCGATAACTACGAAAAATACAAGCCTCTACTCCCTGAGATTGACGATAGCGATCCCGATATTTTATCTCAATGGTAATACGAAAATAAACTAAAAGCTGCTAGAAGATGTTCTCTGGCAGCTTTCTTGGTTTTACCTCTAATGAAAAGTCTCACTAACCCGAACCCTTGCAGCAGACCAACCTATTCAGTCATTAAACTTCATGTAACGCACAGTGATTTTTCCTTCACTACGCTGTTTCGCTGAAACTAAGGATAGTTTTTCACTTCTTTCAATTTGGGAGAGTTTATATAAAGTGCGGTACCCAATGACTTCGTTTAATATATAATCTTCTGACTCTTGTTTACTGTGAAAAGGTAGAGTTGAGAGGGTGTATATTGGTGTGCCGTCACAATCACGATCAAGATGTAGAACTAAAAGCAAGGAATTCCTTGCTTTTATTATTGAAAAATTGAAAAAAAGAGCCGTTAAAAACGACTCTCAATCTGAGTTATGCAGCGATTTCGCCACGTTCTTTTGCAGCAAGGTATTCTGCGGTACCTTTTATATATTCGTCATATTCAGGTAGGGACGGAATTTCAGACGGAGAAGCACCGATTTTAACAAGGATGGCGTCAAAATCAGAACCTTCGACATTTTTAACGTCAACGCCATGTTCTACCAAAGTTTTAACAAGTGCTGAACGGTCAATGTTTGAGAAATTAAGTGGCAGTGTTTCGGTAAAAGTGCCTTTACCCTCACGGATTTTACGAACAGCGATAACAGATCCAGTTTCGAAATCAACGCCAGATTTTGCAACTTCGGTTTTAATCATATCCCAAAAGACTTGTAGGCTATCACCGTGACTTTTGTGAAGACGAACAAGTTTCACGTTGTTTTCTTTTGAGAATTGACGCAAGGCAGTCATAAGAGTTTTTGTGTTATTACGTAGGTTACGAATACGAACTGTTTTACGTGGACCTTGACCTAGATGAAATACGTTGCTCATAATGAATACCTTTAAGTGTTTGGAAATAAAAGGGTTTGTGCTCCCCTTGGCTATGTATATAATAGCAAAATGGTTTAAGGTTGCCAGGTATTTGTTTTAAAATCGGCAAAATTAATCACCGATTTTATTAGATTTAGTAGTTTAAAGTGCTAAATTTTCGCTTTTCGCTTTAAAGAGATGTTTAGTGTCACCACACAGAGCGACAGTAAATTCACCTTGGCTATCGGCATTTTGTTGGACAATGCCCCAGTGTCCCATAGAGCCAACAAGTTCTACTTTTTTACCAACGAGATCGGAATCAGATTTAATCATAGTGAGTTACCTTACAGTGAGTTTAAGAGAGTTGTTTAACTTCTTCTTCAAGCAGTTGATAAAAGTGCTCTAAGTTGTTAGCACGATTAGCAGCAGACTGGACAGTTTCCATATTAAGGTCGTAGTCACAGCAAGCTTGGTTGAGTAGGCTTTGAGAGATAGTTTTCATTGTTTATTTCCCCGAATCAAGAATAGCTTCATCGTGTTCTGGTAGTTCGATGTAGTCACGAATTTTCATAACACGAACAATTTCATTAGCCATGATAGTGCTAGTTTTAAGGATTTCGCTTAGAGCAGAGCAAACGCAGATTTCGGTAGTTAAGGCACGATTGATAAGTTGTGCTTTACCGTCAGAATTGATTTCTGTGCTTTCAGCAAGTTTTTCAATTTGGTCATACATATTACCCTCAAGACGAGTATTGTTTTTTTCTGCGAAGATATCTAGGTCGGTAAGAATTGCGCTAACGTCGAATCGAGTAGTCATATTGAAGAACCTTTATCAAGACTGAATAAGAAGGGGTTTTTGTGTCCCTTGACCGTGTTTATATATTACTAAAAACGGATTGTAAGGTCAACAAAAAAGCGACTTGAAAGCCGCTTTTTTTTATTGTGAATTTTGATTATTCGTCAAAACCGTAGGTGTTTTTCTTACCTTTATATTCACGAACAAATTTTAGTTTTTGTCCACAGGTGCATTTAGCAGTTTCGTTTTCAAAGAATTGAAGTTGATTTTCATTCAGAGTAATTTCGCCACAGTTAGAGCAATTTACTTTGAAAACGTCAAGATCTTGATTCTGAGTCATAATAGCCACCGTGTGTGTTTTGTTTCGATAAAATAATTATACTAAAAAGTGATTTTTAAAACAAGGATTAAATGGAAAATAATAAAGAAAAAGATAACCAGAGAAAAGATATTAAATCAAGATTTCAAGAAATAAGCGAAGTAAAATTGAAAGCTGTTAAGATTTAATGAAAGATAAAAAGCAGAACCGAAAATATAAAATAATGAAAGCTTACAAAGCTTTTTTATAATTTGGATAAGGAAATGATAGGGTATAAAAAAGCCCCTAGACGGGGCTTTAAGTGGTTGTTTTGATTAAGCGGCTAGTTTGTGTGCTAGACGTTCTTTGTATTCTGGGGTGTTTTCAAGGTCGCACCAAGATACACCAACGCTAACCATAACGGCTACACCGTTGTCACGGTCAGGGTTGATAACTGTCAAACCTGCTTCTTGAACGGCTTTTACAAGTGCTGCACGGTCTACGTTTGACGTGTATAGCGGAAGTGTTTCAGTAAACATAGACTTACTTGTATTTACTTTTGGGATAACGATAAATGACATATCGTTAAGTTCTTCTTGTGTAGCGTTTAGTTTTTCACCAACCATTTCCCAAAGAACTTGAACACTATCACCGTTGCCTGTGTGGAATCGAACAACGTCAGTCACTGAGTCGCAAGATTTAGCGAAAGGGCGGATTGCAGACATAAGTGTTTTAACATTGTTAGATTGGTTTTTTAGGCGGATTTCTTCAAGAACAAAGTTAGCAACATTAATCATAATAAACACCTTTGAATAGGATTTGAACTTTAAGGGCTTGCCCTCTCGACTTGGTAATATAGTATCAAATGGGGGTGTTCATTGCAAGAAAATAATCGAATTAATTTAATTTAAAAACAAAAAAAGCCGCTCAAAGCGACTTTCTTTATTTAATTGTAATTACCAGTGAAAATTGGAATTATAAATATGAAGAAAATATTTAGGTTTTCCAGAATCCCCGATAAAGACTGCACCGATCAACAGGTTTGAAATGCCTTTTGATTCAGAAGTAAGGAATACGTCAGAGATAAGATCGGAACCTGCGACTTTAACGATGTCAAATTGTTTATCCTCAACATCAGGCAGAACATAAGAGCCAAAGACGTTTTGTGAGCCGATAAACTCATATTTAAGGTCGTCTAGGATATCACGTTCCTTTTGTGATAAAAGAGCGTGACGAATTGCAGCTTCGACTTCTGGGTTATCTTGGATAAGGCTTGTTAACTCAGAGAGTGCGTCTACTGCGTCATCGACACAGTGTTCGATTTTATCTGCATAGTTTTGTGTTACTACACCAAGTTGAGCCATGTATTCAACGCTTTGTGTTAGTTGTGGTGCTGAACTCATATTAATACCTTTAATCATTTTTTTGAGATAACATAATTATAGCATTAAAAATTAAGATTTAATATAAAAAAACAATAAAAGTGTTTTTTTAAAATGGTTATATATAATGCTTAATGTAAAATAATGTAGAATAAATTAAAAAAGATACAGTATTGAAAAGTAAGAAAAAATAATATATAATTGAAAAGAGCAATGGTAGAGGTAATAATATGAAATTAAAAAAAAGCACATTAAATAATCAAGCGTCAGAACTATACAACATTGAAACGAAAGGCTTTGGAAAAGCTGCGTTAGTTGCGATTATCGTATTGTTGTTTCTAGTTGGAATTGGTTTAACTGCTATTTATGCTTAGTAAGATCCGATAAAAAAGCCCTATTTGATAATAGGGCTTTTTTTGTTGTTTGTTTTTATTGTTCGATAAGTTGTTTTAAATCTTCTTCGTCGATTTTTTCGTCAAGCCAATCTTGAAATGCTTCTGCTTCTGTTTCGTCTAACTTTTCGATAGCGTTCCAAAGTTTACCTGCAAGGTGAACATAGTGTGCATTTTCTTCTGAAACTTGTTTAAGTGCTTCTTCAACTGATAGATAGCCACCTTGAACTTTGTTTACTACTTTGTAAATTTCAAGATCCATAACTTCGATTGCTTTATCCATTTCTTTTGAAAGGTTGATAAGTTCCATAATTAAGCTCTCTTTGGTTGCCTTGTTGGTATGAATATATAATAGCAAAAAGCGGCATTAGAGTCTATATATTTATTTAATTTTTGGAAAAATAAATCAAATGACTTTGTTAAAAGATTTAGGAAGAAAGTTTTTAAATCAGAAAAATTATTGTGTTTTAAGTTTTCTTAAATGTTCGTCCCAAAATTCATTAGAGATTTTTTCTCTTTCTTCTTCTGGGATGTGTAGCATTTGTTCATGCATCCATTTTACAGCTTCATTTTTGGAAAGATTAGAAAAATCTTTTTTTCTAAACTTATTAACTAAATATGCGAGTTCGAATACATTGATTGATAACATATTATCCCTTAAATATAACAGAAAATAAAAATAGCTGCTTTCAAACAGCTATTTAGAGTTTTTAATAACTGATATTACATACACCAGTAGCGATCCGTTCGTGGATCTGAGCAAGTGTTTGCCGCACTCGCAGCGATTTGAGTTTTGCGAATGTAAACCGAACCGTCTGGGTGTGTTGGTTCGTGTGGGCAAACAAACTCAATATCAATCATTGTATTGGCACGTTCAAAGAAAGTATCTCTATCGACCACTTCAAGCTCATTTGGATTATCTTGTTTTGCAATCCAGTTGTTTGAAACACCTTTGTGAACAGAAGAGTATTTTTTCTTACAGCCACCAATAGAAACTACAAAGAATTTATGTTGAGTCATAGACATAATATTTACCTCTAACTGGATTTAAGGATTGGGGTCTTGCCCCTTGACTATGTATATATAATAGCAAAGCTAATTTTAAAATACAAGTTAAATAGTTTTATTTTAAAAGAAAAAGTGGGTTTAAATAATAAAAAAGAAATCCTTTTCCGTTATTTGCTTTATTCAGAAAACTAATGAATAGAAGCGACTGAAACAGTTTGAAATAGAGTAACAAGCTGTTTGCGGAAATTGTGGTGATTAATTCCTAGATCGTCCAGAGTCGTTTTGTTGTTTTGAAGTTTTAATGTTTCTTCAACCCAACGATTAACGTATTCGATGTGCTCTGGAATAGTTTTAGGCACTTTTAGAGAAAGCTCTAAGCGTCTTTTAATCACTTCGTTGATGTAGCTACTTTCAGGGATATCTTTAAGGTTGAATTTAAAGCCCTTGTCAAAGTGAATTTCAGCTTGAATGATAGATTCTGATTTAGCTTTTTGGCATGTAAACATAATACTATCCTCTTGTGAGTCTTAATCTCTAAACGTTGAAATAATTATACTACAAGGAACGTAATTTTTCCATTTTTAAAACAACAAAAGTAGCCCTTTTTAAGAACAAAAAGAGCTATTAAAATCTGATTTTATTATGTTTGTTTATATAGCTTCGGTCACATAAACAGAACAAATATTAAGTTCTTTGAAAATATCCTGCAGAACGTCTTCAAGCCATTGTAAGGAGCCATTAGGGTTATCGACCAAAATAGTTTCTTTGTCGCTGCTTAGGTCTTTTGACAGCATTAGGAAAGTCTTTTTAGAATCAGGATAAATATGGGTATCAAACATAACGCTTTCAATTTCGTCATAAGACTTGCCAGTTTTTTGACAGATTTCAGAAATAAGATCGTCAATTTCACAAGAATGTGCTAATTTTAGCATGAATGTATTCCTTTTGTTTGAAAACATAAAGGTTATCGAAAGAGCCTTTGTTGTAGTCTTTCGTTGCCTTGTTGGTATGGGTATATAATAACAAAATAGTGGTAAAGGGTATAGTTTTTTTCTAAAAAAAAACAAATAAAGACAGCCGCAATAAAGTAGCTAATCAGAAAAAATACAGCAAAATATTTATGGTTATTTCGAAGTATGGTTTGGCACTAATTCATTTTTAACGAAACGATATATTTTTTTTGCTTCTTCAATGCAGCTAATTTCGCCAGTATGGAACTCATAGCCAAGATATCGAGAAAGTTCAGAATAAAGCGCAGAGCGTTTTTTACTGCTTCTCTTGGCGTTTTTCCATAGTGGATCGAGAATCTTGTGTATCTCTTTTCTTGCTTTCTTAATTCGTGGTGTAGGAATTGTGCCTAGCGGCTTATTATAGCGGTCTTCTGGGTGACAGCCGACAACGCCTTTACAAGCTTTACATTGCCAAAATGGTTTGTCTTGAATGTCTTTTATGTGGGGGTAAAGGACTTTACCTTTAGTAAGAATTGTCCATACTTCTTTGTTGCAATTACAGCACCAAATTTTTTTAAATCGACTTTGTTTTTTATTATTCATTTTAAGCCTCAATGATTTAAGAAAAGGGACTGAATCCAATTCAACCCCTGCAGCAGAATTATACAGTTGATTTTTTGTATGAGTCAAACAGTTCTTCTAGTTTTAGCTTTTTCATGGTTGCTAAACCGTCTTCGCTATCTTCCAAATCAAAAGTTAAAACGGAAATTTTGTGTGAGTAGCTATCGAAAAGGTGACTATCTTCTTCAATCACTTTTTCTAATGTTTCAAGCATTAATTCACGTTTCTCACAAATACTTTTGAGTTTTTCAATGTCAAAAGTCGTCATTTTTCCGTCATTGTCTTTTGTGCCAATATCGAATTGATAGGCGATATATCCAAGACCTTGGCTAGAAACAGAAAGCGCACATTCCATATTTTCGATAACATAATCAAGAAAATCATGTTCTTCTCGGTGCGTAGAGATTTCTTCAATACGTTTTTGAAAAGTATTGTGGATCTCGATACGTGCTGAAATGGTTTTGAATAGTTCTTGAATGTTAGCCATTGCGATATACTCATTGATTTAACTTGTGTTTATTTTAAGTGATTATCTATTTTAAAGCAAGTATTTCTTTATTTTTAAAACAAAAAAAAGCCCACAAGGGCTGTGGACTTTTTTTAATGTAATTTAATTTATTTTAAATTAAGTGATAGTTTTGCCAATTCTGGGTCTTCTTTTGGAATAGAATCGTCAAGAGCGGAATATATTTTGTATTTAAGGCAGAACTCTTTACCAACTGTGAAATTTTTTGGTTGATTAGTTTTCATTTCATGTTCGTTATTGACGGTAAAATACACAGTCCGATGATGAACTTTGTCTATTGAGGTAACAACGCCTTTCTCTGAACATACGATTTTTCGGGATTTACCTTCAAAATACAAAACAAAAGTTAAACTTATTATTACAACGATCAATGAAAAAATAATCCAAGGAGTTGCTGAACCTTTCATTTTACTTTTCATTTTTAAACCTTTTTTATTTAAATTAACTTGGGTTTATTATAGCAAGGGTTAGACAATAAGACAATTAATAAAACAAAAAAGAGTCTGAAAGACTCTTTTTTTTATTGTTTATCGGTTATCGAGAGTGACGATTGATTTACCAAAAACACTGGTATGCGTTACCGTATGGTTAAGGCAATATTTACCGCCTAGCTTAATATCAGGTTGAAGCTTAGTAAGCTGTGTTGAGTCGTCTAGTGTAAACGTAACGTGCCGAGAATCAACAGAGTCAATTGAAACGACAGTAGCATATGCGTTGCAAGCGTAGACTTTGTCGTGCGTTCCAATGTAAGCTAAAAGAATTAGGGTAATTTGGGCAGCAAAAAGCGCAGCCAGTTTTTTACGTCTCTTTTCTTTTGGTGTTAGTTCACACATAGAATCACCTTTTTAATGATAGTTAGTCGAAAAAGTCAGGGATAATTTTAATGATAGATTGTTTTGCTCGTTCCATGTGAGATTTCAGAATATCCATGTCGTCTTTAAAAAAATCGTGATCTTTATCTTTTAATGGATAGATACCGAATTCAATAACAAAGGCAGAGCAAACAAGGGCAATACTTCTTTTTAAACCCTCTGGCGTTTTTTCGTCTTCTGAATGGCTTACATTGTCAAGACCATACATTGATTGATAGCCAAGCGCAAGAAGTGCCATAGTTGGGGTAAATTCAAGATTAAGTTGAGAAGTAATTTTGTTGCTCATAGCGATAAAACCCATTGCTTAAATGATAGTAACAATATAGCAAAAAGAGTCTGTAAAAACAAGCTCTTTAAGGATATTTTCATTTTAATTTAGACAAGTTCTAAAAGTTCTTCAATTTGATCATGAGCGTAAATTGTTGCGCCTAAATGACCGATAGTGTTTAGTGCTTTTGTTTGACGTTCTGAATGCTTGTTAAGCATTACACCGATATATGATTGGTGGTGTTCGAACGGGCGAAGTGCTTTTTCGTGATTTTCAGTGAAAACTTCTTCTGTAACACTACGATTGTTTAGGAAGTAGCCAGAGCCTAATTTTTCTTCAAACTTATTCATAAGATCGATCACTTGTGCTTCTGATAGTTTCTTTGTGTCTAGGAAGAACGGAATACGCAATGTATGTTCTGGACGATTGAAAGTTTTAGTAGCAGGTGAAGAAAGCGATACTTTGATAGACATAGTGAAATACTCTTGCTTGTTTTCAATAAAATAAGTATAGCAAAAGTAGATTTAATTACCAGGTTTTTAAAACAAAAGCCTTAGATAACTAAGGCTTTATTTTGATTTAATTAGATAAGGTTTCGAAAAACTTCTGTTTCTTCGTGAACTTCATTCCAGAAAAAACCTTTTGATTCGTGTTCTTCAAAAGCAGCTCGATAATGCTTATCACAAACAACATTACCGCCACCAGTAACATAGTCGTCATAGCTTTTGTTGCGAATTTTTTCTTCAATGCTTTGTTTGTTGTTTTTAAGATAATCTTCAATCTTTAATACAAACAAATCTGGAAGTTCTGATTTATCTTTCGCTTTTACTTGGCTTCGAATGTTGTAGTGGTTAACAACACTAGACCAATCGATCTCAATATGAGAGAAAACTTCAACCGTTTTTTGAATGCTTAAACCCGAATCACCTGTTAAAGAGTAATCCATCATTTCACAACCAACATCGATACCTGTTTTGAAAGAAATGGTAACAGCTTCTTCTCTGCCATCTTTCTCAAAAGAAAAGTGGTAATCGTGGTTTAGACAATTGATTTTTTCAATATCAAGTGAAAGAGACCAATCGCCAATGACTTCTGATTCTGTGTTAGTATCTTCTAGTTTTTTAGTAATAAAGTTATCAATGTTTTCGAATTCTTCACCAGAGAAAAGTTCAATAAACTCATTTGTAAATTCTTCGTATCCGTTCAAAATCATAATAAGAATCTCATTCGTTTTAAGATAGAATAATTATAGCAAAATTTTAAATGTATGTATAGTTTTTTGTTGTTTTTAAAACAAAAAAAGCCCACTAAAAGCGTGGACTTTTCGAAGTAATGTGTTTTACCTTAAAAAAGGTAGCTTGCAAATTCAGCTTGTTCTTTTTCATTGTATACAATGATATCGACTTCAAAATCATTATAAACATTAAGTATATAATTAAGTCGTTTAACGTCTTTTTCAGGGACACCATTTTTTTGTGCTTCTTCAATAGCCGTAATAATATCTTCGTCAGGAATAATCAGCTCTTTTACAGGAACTTTATTATCTGCGTAAGTAGTAATTTCAGTTCGTTTTAGTTCTACACCCATTTCTTCTGGGAAGTATAGGGCGAGCATATGGCTAAACATAGAAGAATAACCAAGAAGAACTAATTTACCATTTTCATCTAAATAACCATAAGGTGAGTTATTAAGCACAACTTTTTGTGCAATGACATTGTTAGCGTCAGTAAATGTTCTGGTGTTGAAAACACCACAATGCTCATCCCTATGAATATCAAGGTTAAGAGCATGTTTTAATTCACGAAGACGGAAAGTTGTTTTAACATGATTTTTTTTCATTTGAAACCCTGATTGGTTTGTTTAAGTTGTGTTTAGTATACAAAAAAGGTTGCATGACTGCAACCTTTTATTTGTTTTTAAAGCAATTTACATTAAATTAAAGTATTTGCTAAAAATGCTTGTTCTTTTGTGGTGTAAATGACAAAAGTAATACCGTAATAATTGTAGCGAGAGACAATCTCATTTAACTGATCCAGTTCTTCTTTTGTTGCGCCACTTTTTTCAATATTTTGTTTTAAAAGCATGATATTATTAAAACTGCCTGTAAGGTCTTTAACAGCAACTTTTTTATCACCGAAAATAGTTGTTTCAGTGCGTCCTGAATCTACGCCCATTTCTTCTGGGAAATATAGAGCAAGGATGTGGTTAAATACAGACGGATAGCCAACTAAAACAACCTTGCCGTTTTCATCTTGGTATCCGTAAGGTAGGTTTGTAAAGACAATGTCATTTTCAACAATTTGTCGAGCTTTTTCAAAAGTCGTATTGTTAAAGATGCCTGATTGTTCTTCTTTGTGTTTTTCAAGAACAAGAGCATTTTTTAATTCATGAATAGTAAGTTTTGTTTGAGAATAATTGTCTTTCATTTTTAACCTTAACGGGTTTGTTTAAGTTGTGTCTAGTATATAAAAAAGGTCGCATCAATGCAACCTTTTTATTTGTTTTTTAAAAGAAAATTATGTCCATTTATCATAAGCGAGATCGACAGCTTCTAACAAATTTTCTTTTGTGTAAGTGTCATGATACATATCTCGCATATCGTTGGTTTCATAGAGTTCAAAGGCATTATCACCAACACGCTTGATAAGCGCACCTTGCTCACAGATCATATTGAAAGTGAACTCTTCGTCAATTTTAAGTTTTAAAGCCTTGTCTATTTCTTCTTGTCGATTGTGAAAACTCATAATGTCCCCTTAAAGACCAAAAACAGGATGATGCAACCAAAGAATTAATGATTGAATTTTGTCAGTGAGTCAACGTCTTCGCCTTTAATGCCAAGCTCATAGAGAGCACCATTTGAGATGCAAGAGTTGCATAGTTTGTGAGTTTTATCGAATCGGTCATTAGGTTTAAAACACCAATTAGCAGATTGCTGTCCACAATGAGTGCAATTATTCGGGTTGTGACCATTGTAAGGAACATAGCTTTTTGAGTGAGTTTTTTCAACTTGAACTGCCATAATTAAAACCTTTTATGTTTCTCGATTTGATAAGGTAATTATAGTTTAATTTGCTTGTAATCACAAGATTTTAAAACAAAAAAAGCCGCTTGATACGGCTTTTATGTATTTTAATTTAAATCGTTTAAGCGTTTACTTCATCCATAAGTTTAGAAAATTCTGGGATTTTATGAAGCGTATATTCTTCTTCAATAGCGTAGCCATCACCCTCTGAGTATTCGCCACAATGTATAACAGTATCACCCTTACAAATGATTTTGAATGGTGCGCTAGATTCATTTTTTTCAATAGAGGAAATTAAATGAACAACACCGTCAGCGTCAATAAAGCAAGCTTCGTTTTCTTTGAATGGTTCTGGATTAGCAGCAACAAGCGATTCAAAGGTATCGTGAAGCATATAAGTATCGACTACTTCATTAAGAAGTTGAAAGTCACCAATAGGCTTTAATTCACGAACACGATCAGGCGCAATATCAGCTTTAAAGTAGGCATTTGTTCCTTCGTCAAAGTTCGGGTGAACTTGAAAGATTGAGTTGTTGCGAGACATAAACCAACGAATATTTGAAACAGTCATATTAACACCTTTGTGCGTTTCTTTAAGATAGGATTATTATAATCAAAGTGAGAAAGAATTACAACCTTTTTAAAACAATAAAGAGCTAAAAATAGCCCTTTATGTATTTTAATGTAAAGTAAAATATTTTACATTTCGTAATTTACAACTTCGACATCGACCAAGTCTAAAACAACGTCTTCTGAGCTTTTCATAAAGCAAATAGCAAGGATTTGAGCGATATCAAAAGCGTTGTGACCTGCGATCATAGAACGAACTTCTTTCTTACGGCTTTCAGAACGCATTTTAAGAAGTTTTCGTTTAAGTTCAGCGTCAACAGTGATTTGTCGAGCACAGTTTTTAAGCGCAAGGTCATAGACCATTTGAGCGGGTTTCTGATAGCCGATATCTACCGCATTAATGATGCGTGGAAGAATATTTGTATCACAAAGCGCAACACCAAGAACTTCAGCGATTTCAAAAGCGGAGACTTTTGAGATACTTGATTGAATAACATTCAATTCTTTTTCAGTAACTTTACCTGCAGCTTTTTGCAGTAATTCACGTTGGTCATTGTTTCCGTTTAGAAATTTACGACAGTTAGAAAGAATTTTATCAACTTCGGTAATCATAATTTTAGCCCTGATATGCTTTGTTTCGATAAGGTAATTATAGCAAAGAGTGATTTAAAAAACAACAAAAAAGGGCAATTAAGCCCTTTTTAAAACAATTTATTTTATGCGTTTTCTGCGGCTTTTGCGTTTCGATAGATTCGTTCCATTTCTGGGTCATTGTAGATTGCTACAAAAGGAATCTGAACAATTTTAAAGCCTTCGCTCTTGTCACAGTGACTAAGTAAGTGCTCAACGACTCTGCGATCTTGGTTACAGATAAAGCCACGAAACGGGGTCAAAATGATATAGTTGTCTTTTGCAAGGAAAAAGTGTTTTCCGTAAGATTTAACACCGCTACCGCCAAGAACTTCGGTATATTGAGCGATAGGAACCATCTTAAATTCACTATTTTTACATGCTTCTGAAATATATTTAGGAAGACTTGGAGTTTTAACTGTTTTCATTTGTTAAGCCCTGTGCTTGTTTTGATAAGGTAATTATACTAAAAATTGCTTTTAAAAACAACTTATAATGAATATCTTACTTCTTCTTCGTCTTCTTTTTCTTCTTTGATATTGAGAAGTTGAAGATAATGTTTTCGTTCAGCGATAATAGCTTTAACGAACCAACGAGCGTCTGAGAGAGAGTCTAATTTCCAGAAAATATCATAAAACTCACCAGTGACGCCAGTTTTTTGTTCGCCATTGCGTTGCACATAATCACGAGATTGGATAACTTTACGGAACACATAGTAAAAGCCTTTTGCACATCGACCAAAAGTATAGCCACAAATATTAAGAACTAAGCCAGTAGCACCTGACGGAAATAGAAGCCCTTTAAATGGGTCTACACTATCAACATTGTTATTAAAGACAGCAATTTCTAAATGTAATTTGGTCATGGGATTGCCTATGTTTATTTTTGCTTTTAAACTTGTGCAATTATAGCATTGTTAGACAAAAGAAAAAAGCCCTATATTGGAGTATAAGGCTTTTTATTGGTTAATTGATTTTAAGCATAAAGAATATCAATGATATCACGAGCTTGCGTTAATGTGATATCTTTCTTGCCGAAAATATCAACACTAACTTTCATGTCAAGACTACTGGCATAACACTTAACTTCAACGCCAAGATAATCAACAGACGCACAGCCACTAACTAAACTGTGAGAGATCTCTGCGTCTTCACCAAATACATTCTTCATTTCTTCTTGAATGATTGGGATATTGCGTTTAATGGCTTTTTCTTTTGTATTTCGAGCTTCAACCGTAGTAATAAGGTCAGATTCAACTTCAGCGATTCGCTTAACAAGAACCTTAGTGCTAGGAATATTGATTTTACGGTATTTTTGGCAAGCAAAACCGTGTCGGTCATCGGTGATATGTGCTTTGATATCACGAACACGAGTTGTGCTAGACATATGAGTGCTTGCTTCAATGCTGATATGTGCGTAAACCGTTTGATTGTGAGCAATATTTTTTGACCAAGTAAGATTGTCAAGTAGATCACGGTCATGTTCCACATCAAGATTCAAGTTTAAAAGGAAGTCTTTTCGAGCTTCACCAGATTCTGCAATTTCCTGTTCTGTTTCGTCATCGTAAGTTTTAACTTCAAGAACGAAGCCTTGGCTTTCAAGGATTTCAATGAAAGAAGCGATATTTTGTTTGAATGCTTTTTGTGAAGTGCTCATAGTCATTGTTTCAATCTCATGTTAGAGTTAATTTTGATAAGGGCTGTATCCCTTGGCTATGTGTATATAATAGCAAAACTGGGCTTGAATGCCAGGTAATTATTAAAAAAATAAAACAAAAGCCCCCTTGTGGGAGCTTTAATTGCTGAGATATATCTTAACGTCGAGATTTCATAACAATAGCTTCCGACATAATGGAGACCTCTGATTCAGATAATGTTGCGTAGTTATTTTTATCACAAGGAATATCAGAAGTTCCGTAAATCACACCGAGTTTTAAAGCTTTTTCTTTGCTTACAGGAGTAACGTGCAATCGTTCATCTTCAATATCACAAAAAAGAATATCTAACATTTCAGTCATAGACATAGGTTCCAAAGTCAAGACTGTAAAATAACGTTCATTATCATTATTTTCATTAAATAGTTTTACAATTGTAATATTGGAAGTAGACATGATAAACCTTTAAAATTAAGAAATTAATGATTTTATAATATAAGAACTAAACAAAAAAATCAATGTGTATTTAATATAAAATCAAGTAAAAAGTAAAAAAAAGAACCAGAAACGAAAAACCAAGCTAGGTTATAAAGTTTTTGAATAATAAGATCGTTAAATTCAGAAAAAGATTCAGTTTTTAGTTGCTCCTTTTCTTTTCTCTTTCTCGTTTCGATAAAAGAGAATACAAGAGCGGCAAAAAATACAGGTATGATTAATAATTCACCCTCAAAAAAATGAGAGAGAAGAAGATCAGCAAGAGCTAACGGAAAGAATGAATTGGCGAATATGACAAAAAATTCTACTGAGTAGTAAACGTTTGTTTCGTAGGCAATATCACGTTTCATTTTTTTATCTCTCAAACAAAAAGGTGATAGAGCGAACCCTATCACCAGATTAAAAATTGTTCTTAGGTTTAAAGTTCCGTATCTTCAATTTCCATGATTTCACCAAAATCAACCAAAGAATCGTAAACGTCTTGGTTACAGTGCATGAACATAACACCGTTACCGCTTGAATGGTGAAGTGTCACAATGCCACATTCGATAAGGTCTTCAACGTCACGAGTGTTAAAAGGCTTAGAAGAATCTGAACTATGTTCTACGTGAATACCACGATCATTTTCTGGATTTTCTTCTTTAAGACCTTCTGCGATTTCACAGAGAAGTTCGGTAGCCGTATCTGAAAGATTATCGATGACATTATCAAGAGTCATATTATCAGCAGGATTAGTTTTTTCTGTGCCAAGGATATGTAATTTAGTCATAATCTTTACCTTTTTCAAGTAGTTAAGCGTCTTGCTTCGATATGGTTATAGTATCAAAAAGCGGCATGTGTGGGAAGCTTTTTTTTTAAAAATGGAGAAATTAATTTAAGAAAAAAGGATTTAAAACTCTTTTTTTGATTAATTATTGTTCATTCCAAAGATATTCAAAATCGTCCATATCCATTTCACTGTAATGTTGGCGAGTTGCCAAGCGTGAATCTTCTTCATCAGAACCTTTGCGTAGCGAAATGGATTTACCAAAACAAGTTAAGATCAGATTGTCTTTTGCGTTTTTATTCATTCGAATGAAACCTGCAGACAAAATATCGTCTGGTTGTATTTTCATACTGCGAATAAAATCGGAGTGTTGAACCAATTTCGGAAATGGAAAAATAACGACATCGCCTTGGTAATTAACTTTAACGTATTTAAGAGACATAAATAACCTTGTAACTTGTTTTTTCGATAGGAAAATTATAACAATTATTGTTTTTAAAATAAAGAAAAAGAGAGCTAAAAAGCCCTCTTTTTTAATAATTTTTCAGTATTTAAAACTTGTTATTGAGTTTTAAATTTAGCAAGCGGATTGTTGTCTTCTTGAATCAAGCTTAAAAAATCAGCCATTTGACCATGTTCTTCTTTGCTTAATTCAAGCTTCATTGAAGCCATTGAGATCGCCATAAGCTCCATGCTAAGGATAAATTTATCATTTTGAATAGTAAGAACTTCTTCAAGGTTTAGATTCATTTGTTCTTTGAAGTGTTTTTTAAAAAGATTATAAAGTTCTTGTTTTTTCATTTTTTTCTCCGAGTAATAAAAAAATTAAGGGAGGTTGCTCCTCCCTTTTTGATTGATTATGCGTCTGGGATAACGTCTAGGTATTCAGCAGCGATAGTAACGAACATAACGCCCTCAGAACGCTCGAAGTCTTCTTCATCATCATCTTCGTCTTCGTCTGGTGAACCGTAAAGGAAATCGTCATTGTCGCTGTTATCAACTTCTTCTGCCCAATCGCTATCTTCATGAAGAACGACAACACCTTGTTCGCAGAGTTCTTGAATTTGAATGGCTTCTTCATTGGTGTATGGTTTACAGTTTTCTGAGTCAAACTCAACATAGTGACCACGCTCTTCACCGTTGAAAGGGTTATCCCACATTTGTTCTTCTTTTGTGTTGATTAAAAGGTCTTTAAGTTTTTGAGAAAGTGCATTGAAATCGAAAGACATAATGAATACCTTTTTCTATTTTTGGGATAAGAGCTTTGCTCTCTGACTATGAATACATAATAGCAAAACTAAGAAAAACAAACAAGCTTTTGTTTTAAAAAAATGGAAAATAAACCCTAAGCGAATAGGGCTTATTTTGAGGGTGGTTACATTTTCAACACTTCGTGGTTCTTAACAACTTTATCAGTATTGACCTCAAATACAGCGTCAACGAATTGAAAACCTTCTTCAGAACAAGGGAACTCATTATAACGAGCTTCGTCAGTTCGGATCTGATATTGGAGTTTTGATAGTGGAACGTCAAATTCTCGCTCATACTCAAAATCACCGTTTTCAAGCTGAAAGCCGTAACGAACGTCAAACTTAGGTTCTGCTTTTAAAGTTGCGGCTGATTGAATCATAATGATTTCCTCTTTGAATATCGCTCTTTGACTGTGTGTATATAATAACAAAACCCTCGCCACACGACAAGGGCTTTCTTCGCTTTTTAAAACAAATTTGGATTATATTTGTCTGACATTTCGATCTTATCTTCGATATATCGACTATCTTTTTTCGCCTTAATATCTTCTTTAACGAACCACAGTAGGTTTTGAATGTTTTGTGCGTGTTCTTGATATTCAGGGGAAACAAACCCGTCAGAATAAAGCTCAACGCCATTTTTATGGATAGAAAGTTTTTTGTCCATAAAGAATGTAAGCAGTGCTGATTTTTTTAGGAACCTTGGTAAGCTTTTTTTAGTTGAAAAATGAAAACTAACGTCATAGCCAGAATAATTAAATTTGGCACGAATATCAACGTCATTGTTTGCATTAAGAACTCTTGCATTAGGGTCAAGCGTAAATAAATGTTCTAGTGATATCAGTTCATCATGAAACAAATGATTTGTTAGGCAAGAAATAGGCTTCAATGTAAACTTTCGATTGAAGACGTTTTTAACAGCCATTTCAACAACGAGAAAAAAATTAAGATACATTGTAACACCTTTAAGCTTTTTTTGAATGTAAGGTAATAATAAAAAAAATAAACTTTTAAGCAATGTTTAAATGATTTTACAGGAAGAAAAAGCCACTATCGAAAGTGGCTTTTAAATGTTGGATTTATGATTCAATAACTAGACCTGTCAAGGCATTAACTTCTGGTTTGTTTTTAGCGTCATATGCGGTAGAGATTTGACGATATTTATCCATGTAAATACCAGAAGATAGAAAAAATTCTATTTTTTCTTGATCTTTTTCCTCTGCAAGAAAATCATGAACGTGAACATGATTAAGACCAGACAAAGTCAAGTTTCCTTCTTTCATTAAGATAAGACCATTACGAAAGTTTTGACCTTGAACCCAACCGCCTTTCATAACGATTTCTAGTGCTTCTGTAAAAGTAAGAGTAAAAGGAGAATTCTTAGCCATAATTGGAGCCTCAGTTGAATGTTTGGATATGAAAGCTATTGTCTTTCGCTGTAAGGTAATAATAGCAAAACCGTGGTTTTAAAACAACTATTTAATGAAATTTTAAAATAATATTTGTTAGAAATATACCCGCCAACCTTGGCAGGTATATGTTATCTTACCAACTGCTACCAAGAGTGCCTTGTTTCAGAGACATAGAGCGGTATTTACACAGTTTACCTTTAAGAGTGAAGCCATCAGAGTCTACACGCTCCCCGTCTTTGTTTACGGTGTAAGACGTTTTAAAGTCTTCTTCTAGTGTTGCTGTCAATTTGTTTGTTTTCATAACAGTAACGTCAAGTGTGTTGTGTTTCTCGCCTTCGGTAATAGCATTAACAACAAAAGTTCTTACAAATTTAGAAGTGCTTTTAAATGTGCAAACGTCATTGATAAACTTTTTCATAATCTCAAACCCTTTAAGGAAGCTTAGGAGAAAACGTCTCCGTTTCGACAAGGTAATAATAGCAAAGCCAATGGTTTTACGCAAGAAATTGTTTTAATTTTAAAACAAAAAAGCCGTCTTGTGACGACTTTTTCATAGGTAGTGATTAATTAAGGGAATGCAATTTTATCAAGTGGACGACGAACAAGTTTTTGAATATCGTAAATCAGATTTATTTTTGCATTAGATTCTAGAATTTGAGTGTTACTCATTTCACTAGGTCTTTGGTTAGGATTGCAGATCACGGATTCAAGCGTATCAAATAAACTTTCAAAAGCAGCGTCAGGAATTTTAATATTTGAAACGTTGGTAATGTATTCAGAATTAGGATCAATGAAATGCTTCATAATATCCTTCATTAAATTGCGCTTCACAACAGCTACAGCAAGATCTTCTGCCATTTTTAATGGTGAAATATCAAGAGTGTTGTTTTGCAGTTCAAAAACGGTTTTACGTTGTTGCTTTTCTACTTCATCTTGGCATTTAACCATACAGTGATTAAGAACATTAAGGATTTCTTGATAAACACTCATTCGAATATCGTGGGGAAGTAAAGAGTAAGAATGAATCATTAGCATAATTTAATTCTCTATGTTGTTTTCAATATAGATATTGTAGCATAAAATTGCTTTTATAAGACACTATTTTTTGGGAAGAATTTCAATAATTCCTAAATCTTCAAGAATAGTGCAAGCGTCATTGAATGGTAAGTGTGGAAATTCAGAATCATCAAAATAACTGTGAAGAATAGTTTCGTGAACATTTTTCTTCGATTCTTCGTTTAAGATAATCTCAATATCTTGATTTTTAAATGCTTGAAGAAACTCAACGTGTAGATCTTCAACTTTGTCTTTGGCTGTTTTACAATCAAAAATAGAGTAGTCAAAAAGATTGCTGTAATCTCTTTCCATTTTTTTAAATAAATCGAATGGAATTTTAATCATAAGTAAGACCTTTAAGAACAGAAATAAAAAACCCCTTATCAATGATAATAAGGGTTCTCGAATAATCTTTGAGTTTGGTGGAAATCAGCCGTATAAATACGACTGTTCCCCTCTTGGATTATTTGAAACTGATTAAGCGATACCACGACCTTTTAGCCAATATTCAAGTTCTGATTCTTTCATTTTTTGATTCCCGTAATCAATAATATCTTTAACTGTGTTTTCCGCTTCTCTTACACTAAGTTGTGGATAATGAGAAGTAAGGATTTGAACCGCTTCTGCCATTGATTGAGTGCCTAGAAGAAGATGTGTGATTTTTTGAGCTAACGTAGACATAATAAGAACCTTTATAATTGTCTTTAAGAAAATAAGGAGAACCGTTCTTAATTCCCCTTGGCTATGTGTATATAATAGCAAAACTATATTTTTATGCCAGGTCTTTTTTCATTTTTTTAGCGAAAAATAGAAAAAATCAGAAACAAAAAAAGCCTCACTACGGAGACTTTTTAGAATTTTGAAAATCAAGATTTATCGTTTTGGTCTTTATCTTTGTCGTCTTCTTTCGGTTTGTTTGTTTTCGGCATTTTCATGTTTGCTGTGTATTTGAGAACAGCAATATTGCCAATGATCACACTAAGAAAAATAAGACTAAGAAACCAAGGGTTAAAGAAAATATCGCTCATAAAAACCCCTATCTAGACGTATCGAGTCTTGTGTTTCTCTTTTCGTGTAGAAGAGTTCATTTGTTTCTTTTTGTTTGGTTGAACCGAAGAACGTGCGTTCATAGCAGCTAGGGCAACTTCTGAGCGAACTTCGCCTTTAATGCTTTTAGCTTTTGCAGAAAGTTCTTTGTTAAGCACTTTTTTGTTAGCCATTTTAAATCTCCGATAAAATCAAGAATATGTTTCAATTTGTTAAGAGTATTATATCAAAACGACAAAAATAAGCAAACCATTTTGTTTTAAAAAAGCATTATTTATGAGTTTTATTTCAAACCTCAGCAGCCTGTTATGCCTGTATTTTTTCCTCATAAATGAAAGGCTCAACGAAGAGCCTTTATTAATAATTTATTGCTCAAAACTAACTTGAACAATGACAATATCTTTTTCAACAAACAATTTTAGAAGTTTATGAAAATCTTCAATTTCAAATTTGCCGTAGTAATCGAATGGAGCGTGACCAGAACAAACAAAGTTTTCTGGTGCATATCCATATTCGTCTTCACCAACAAACTCTTTAAGAAGTTCTTTAGCTCGTTCAACATCTTGTTCTAAGACTTCGATGCCACCATTACCTTTATACGGCATATGAAAGCTGCTTAAAAAGGTTTCAATTTCTTTTGGTGTAAACATTTCTGGGTTTAGGTTTACAAGTCTCCAAAGTGTTTTTTGGTGTTCACTTTCTCTTTCATGAAAATAAGCCATTTTCGATTCTCTTTTTTTGATAATTTGTTTTATTATAGCAAAATAAAAAAAACAAAAAAGCCCCAAGTGGAGCTTTTTTTATGTGCTTTAAGCTGAAAGACCACGGTTTTTTAGCCAATATTCAAGTTCTGATTCTTGCATTTCTTTGTTGGCATAATCGACAACGTCTTTGACTGTGTTCTCCGCCTCTTTTGCGCTAAGTTGAGGGAAATTAGTAGTGAGAACTTGAACCGCTTCTGTCATTGATTGAGTACCTTGAAGAAGACCTGTAACTGATTGAACTAGCTGAGACATAATAAATACCTTTTTGATTGTCTTTAAGAAAATAAGGAGAACCGTTCTTAATTCCCCTTGGCTATGTGTATATAATAGCAAAATTGAGTTTGAATGCCAGGCGTTTTTATCAAAAAAGCAAAATAATTTAGAATTAAATCAAACGGTTAAAAATCAAACAAATAATAAAGCAAAATTACATACAGAAAAACAAAAAGCCCTTTTGCAAGGGCTTTGTATAAAAATTAAATTGGTTATTGCAAATTAAGGCTGTAAAAGTAGCCCTCGTGTAGATCATTAGAGCGAAAACCTTTTTCCTCAAAGGTCTTGAAATGGCACTGTGCGAATTTAAAAGCAATTTCAGAAGAAAATAGAAGTCGTAAACTTCTGGAGTATTCAGCGTAGGGCTTGTCTTTTGGCGTAAGAACTCTTTTTTCTTTAATGGCTGATTCCATAATAAAAATAGCTTGATCACGTTCCTGTTGCGTTAGGGCGTGAAAAAACAGGTGTTCTTTTTCTAATAATTTGGTCTGATTTGGTTTTAATTTTAGAGTGTTGTAATCAAGTTCTGATTTATAGAAAAACTTGATGAAATTGTCTTTTTCGCAGACAAGAAAAAGTAAGATAAAAGCAACTGGAAATAAGAGAAAACCAAAAGAGTTGTCGATCATTGCAAGCAGCCTCTATCTTTAAATTTTAGAGTGTTAAACGTAGCGTTTGTTTAGTTCTTTCAAGAATTCTGAGTTGCTTGAAGAAATCTCAAAGCCAGAAAGAGCACGACAACCAGAAAGTTGACGGATGTCTGACGTTTTCACTTGACGTTGGGTGTTGTGAAAATAAATCTGATCAACAAAAGAGTAGTCACATTCTGTTAAATCTTCGTCAGGGCGATTATCGTCTTCTGTAATTTTTTCTTGAAGTTTGCTTAGTGAGATATCATCCATTCGCTCGTAATTAAAATCACCGTCTTCTGTGCGAAAGCCAACTGTAACGTCAAACAAAGGTTCTTTTGCAAGGATAATAGAAGCAGTCATATTCGTATTCCTATAAAGATTTAAAATCAAGGGTTATCCCCTTTGCTGTAATAGCATTATAGCAAAGTTAAGGAGAGAATCCAAGAATTAATTAGTTTTTAAAACAATAAGCCTGAAATTATAAACAGTATCGTTTTAAGATCAGATAAAGCGTTGTGGAAAAAACAGCCACGGCAACAAGACCATTAGACAAAAGCATTGTAAGCAAAAATGACAAAGGAAGAAAAACACCATAATAATTTGAATTTTTTCTAGGTTTTGCTTTTTTAATGGTCATGGCAAGCTCACTTATTGTTTAAATCAATAGAGTAATTATAAAAGAGTATTCTACATAAATCAAGAAAAAAAAGTTAATAAGTTTGTTTTAAAAATTTTCTAATTGATTTTTTATAGACTGAATAGACTCTTTTATTTTATAAATCTCATTATAAAAGATTTCGTCTTCAATATCTTGTTCTAATTGAGTATAAAACATATTGTTTGAATATGATTTTAAATATAAGCAATCAAGAATAGCAATCAAAAAAGAATAAGCTACAAGAACTGAAATAATACAGAATGCAACTTCAAATTGTTCTGAAAATAAGCAAAAAAGAAGAGAGAACATAATCGGCTTAAAGTGGTCTTTTCTGTTTTCATAAAATTGCTGATATTTTAAAAAGAACGCTTCATTTTTAAACATAATGTGCCTTTTATGTTTTTAATACAGGGCGTTTAAACCCTGTATGCTAAGGATATTTAAAATACATTAAATTAATGTAAAATAAATTAATTTTGAATTTTGTAATGCTTGGTGATTTTTTTAAGCACGATCATATAAGGGACAGAAACCGCAGCAGTGCCGATAATCACGTTGAACAATGAAATTTCCAAATTGAAAAGCCACATGACCGCTAATGTGATGATCATAGAATCAAAAGCAACAACAAAAGGTTTAACTTTACGAGAAAGAAGAGTCGAAACAATTTTTTTAGTGTTGAATGGTTTGCTCATAATCCTGACCTCTTTAATGAATGTGTATTAATTATACTCTTGTCTTATTTTATAATCAAGCAATTAAGACTCGAATTGGTATTTTTCTTCTTCTACGCCTATCTTGTTGAGAATGAAAAAGATAGTGTTAAAAATGTGCATAATTGCAATATACAAAGCATAATCAGCAACAAATGTCGAAGCAAACTCAATAACAGTCATGCTTACTAGAAGGTCTTTTATGATAGTAAAAACAAGAACAATACGGAAAAGACCAGAGTAGAAATTGTTGTTAAAATTTAAAAAAGCTTCAAAAACACTTTCTAGTGTGAAATATTTTTTAATTAGGCTCATTGTCTTACCCTTATTGCTTTAAGTTACAAATATTATAACGCTTAAAATAAAAAATTTCAAGTTGAAAATTGTTTTTATATAAAGGATTTTTTGTTCGATATAGCTAGAAAGCTTGTAATAACAAAATTATCAAATACAATATTATAAAGCTAGGAAAAGGATGTCATGGATAGATTATTAACAACATTGATGTTGTTCCCTTTGTTGTTAACAACTGCAGAAGTTGCGGCAAATGAAATAGAATTTAAAAAACATACTTCAATAGATATGTATGTAAATAATGATTTCACATTAAACAAAATAGAAAAGGAATATTTAAAAACCAACAATGAATTGTTGGCAATAAAACAGATTAATTATTATTTTAATCAATATCCTTATATGGAAGATAAAGAAAGTAGGTCACTTAATGAATATTGGAAAACACCAAATGAATTTTTAACAGATAAAGGTGGTGATTGTGAAGATTATTCAATAATTAAATATTTTCAATTAAAATCAATGGGCATAGATAAAAATAAACTAGATTTTTATTATGTTTATTTAATACCAGAAAAAACATATCATATAATGTTAGGTTATAAAGAAAATGAAAATACTGAAGTAAAATATTTAGATAATGTATCTTCAAAAGTTGTAAAACAATCGTTAAGAAATGACGTTTTTATTTTATCAGTGTTTAATGAAGATAGTGAATATATTAAGGCAACAAATAAAGAGTTAAAAAAAGCAGTAGAAAGAATGACGGAAAAATATTCAAAAACATTGAGAGAAATGTCAAATAATGTATTTTAAATTAAAATAATGTAAAACAAAAAAAGCCCTAAAAAGGGCTTTTTTTATATATCAAATTTTTCGAGCATAGCTTTAAACACTAATGCAGTATTATGAGCGTCATCAACGCCAGAGTGTAATTTACCGACCTTTTCCACTCCATAATATTCAATAGCGTCCTCTAATGCCGTTTTATGGACGGTTCTATGTAAAACAGAATGTAACATGCTAAGGTTAAGATAACGTCCAGATAAAGGGTTTTCAAGCCCTTTCCAATCGGCTTCCATTTCAAATTGTTTCCAGTCTTCACCCCAAGCAATAATCTTTTTATTTCGAGATCCAAGCTTTTTGATTTTGTTAAAAGCAGATTCTAATGGGATGCCGTTTCGTTTTAGATTTTCAAAAGTATGACCAGTTAATTCAGTGCAAAAGTCAGAAATGGTATTATGTACTGGTTTAACTAGGATCTGTTCACGAGATTTAACATTGCCATCTAAATCAACTTTAACAATGCCAATCTCAATAATTTCTGGTTTGTAGTCTTTTGGTCTTGGTTCTTCACAGGTCATTTCTAGATCGATAACCAAATAATCTTTTTCTTTTTTTGACATAGTTATTCCTTTCAATTTAACTTATTATAACAAAGAAAAAAAGCAAAAACAAGAAAAACGACAAAAAGCCCGAAGAACGGGCTTTATAATCAAATGTATTTTAATTATGCTGCAATAGGTGTTTCAATGAGTTCTGGTTCAACTTTTTGAATTGCACTCATTAGAGAAATAGGGATCGATTTTCGAAGAGTCATGGTATTTTTTGCTTCTTCAATCATCGCAATTTCTTCTGTTAGGTCGATATCGACTTCTTTAACAAGGCGGTTAAGAGCGACAATCGCATTTTCACGATTTAGAACGGAAAAGCCTTCTGAAAAAACAGCCATTTTAGGAGCAATGACAGTTCGACCAGATATGAGATTGCGGTATTCCCACTCACCAACACCAAGAACAACATCTGCAAAGAATGACTCGATTGTTTTCTTTACTTTTTTAGTGTCTTTCATGTAAGTAGCAAGTAGATTTTGTGCATTCATGATTTTATCTCGACTTGTTTGTTTAAGTTGGAATAATTATACACCACCCTAACGGGTAGTGCAATAAATTATTTGTTTTTTAAAGCAATAAATTAGAACTATTTTAAATCTTTATATTTTTTAAATAGGGAAATAGGAAAATTTTAGTTTATCTTTCATTTTAGGTCTAAACTCAGCAACAGAGTGAGAAATGATTTCTTTATACGTGCCATGACCATAAAGCTTGTCAGAAAGAGTAACGATTTCTTCAAAGTCTTTAACTTCAATAGAGATACCATAGTTTTTAACAATGTCGTTAAAAAATACAGAAGCGTTAAATATGTTTTCCCAAGGCTCATAGGATGATGAGCATGAAGCTTCTTCTAAGTCATTAATCAGAGCGTTTTCAAAGATTTCTAAACATTCTTTTTGTGTGAATGTAACGTCTTCAAGAACAATGCGACAGCCATTTTCGTCTCTAAGGCGTTCAAGTACGTTGTTGAATTTTTGAAGAGAATGACCGTCATGCCAGAAGAAATCTCTTTTAAACTCTTCGTCTGAAACTCGATATGTTTGTTCTGCTGTCCAGTCGCTCGGTGCTTTTCCGTCTTCAAAGAAACCAGTGTATTTACCACAAGGAGAGTAAAGCTGTGTTAATAGTTTTGGATTGATCATTTTTTATAACTCTTTGATTGGTTGGTTTATGCGTCAATTATAGTAAAAATGAATTAATAATTCAAGTTTTAAAACAAAAAAAGGTGCATGAAGCACCTTTTAATTATCAAGATTAAGGTTGTCGATAGTTGCTAACAATAAACTCAGCAAAATAATTCAACATACCTTCTTCTGTTGGGTTTTCTTTGTCGAGTATTTTAGAACAAACAAAAGGAATAACTCTTTCGATATGTCTTGAAACAACGTCATAGAAAACATGATCGGGAAATCTTAAATTAGAATTATCCATTTCGTCAAAATATAGCAAATCAGGAAAAGAGCCTGTAATGCTCATATAGTGATGATTGAATTTGCATTTTGTTTTAGAAACGAACTGTAACGTGTGATCTCGTGTGTCGTCGCTAACCATGAGAGTATCAGATAAAAGTTCAAAAGCAGCGTCAATGGCGTCTCTTGGGAGCGTTTCAAGGGTTGCATTAAGATCAAGATTCTCTATTTTTATAATTTCTTTTGTGAAATCAAATAAATCTTTGAAAAAAGAATAGTTTGTGTTTTGTTTTGTTGTCAATTTTTTGACAAGTAAAACAAAATCTTCATCATTTAATTCTTCAATTTTATAAATGCTAGATTCATCATCAAATCGACAAACGACAAAACAATCTTTGTGTTCGCTATCTTTTGCATAAACAAAATATTCTTCAAATGACACTTCATTGTTAAACACAGCTTTTAACGTATTAAGATCTGAACCGATTAGCTGTTGTGCCATTTCTTCTCGACATTCAGATAGTTTTTTAGAAGGGTTTGTCTTGATAGAATTAAGAATATTAAGACTAAATTTTTTAAAGTGGTCGTATGATTTAAACATAAATATCTCCAAATTGAAATTTTTCAATTTGCATAGATTCGGAAAGTTCTCTCGTTACTTATATCGCAAATTGAGGTTCAATTAATAGATATAAAGTTTAATTAAAAAATATTCGCCAATTGAGAGGGCAGGATATTGACCTAAGACAGAAGACATTGCCCGTTTTGCAAGCTCCTATTTATCTATGCGTTCAATTATACACAATTTAAAAATGGGGATCAAGAAAAAAGCCGCACGAGGCGACTTTTTATTATCTTTATTTGATTCGTTCTAGGATCTTAACTGGCAAAGCAATCCGTGGAGAATCAGAGAGATATTCTTCAACGGAAAGATTGATTCGATCTTGTATATCAAGGTCTTTGTATTGCAGCGAATCGTCACCTAGATCGCTAATCTCATAATTAGGGTCATTTGAAGCAATCAAAACACAAGTGCCGTCTTCAAGTTTTAAATAGTAAGCATATGGCGAATAATAGCGTCCAGAGCCTTCTCGAATGATAATCATAGCTGTCCTCTTTTATGCAATGTTTTGTTGATACCAAGTTGAATCATTTTTACGAGAAAACGCAAATAAAGTATCCATAACAGGAGTGAATGAGTTTTCTTGTTCTTGAATAAGCTCAAAGAACTGCTTTTGTTCTGTTTCATCACCTAAAGTTAAAACATAGGATTCAACTTGTTCTGGTGAATGAATATTTTCAGGGTTTACAACGTGTTTGTAAAGACGTTGACCATTCATGTTATTTGTTACAATTTGACGAACAAAAGAAATAAATTTTGTTTTGGATTTTGGGCTTTTGCCGATAACGTCTGACATTGTTTAAACCTTGTTTTAAATAATAGAATGATTATACCTAACTAGAGAATTAAAAGCAATAAAAAAAACACTTGTTAGTGCCTTTTGTGTTTATTTATTGTTTAAATTTTTTGAATATTGTCTAACTCTTTTTTGTTTATCTTGACCATTTTACCACCGATCTCAACTTCGATAAAACCATTTGATTCAAGATTATGCATTGCAGTATAGTGTTTAATAAAACGAGATAGAGTCAAAACTTTTTTACTTTTTTTAAACTCTTCCATATCTTTTTGAATGACAGATCTCATATAGTCAGCTTCAATTTTGTTTTCAAAAGAAATGCTGAAATAAGTATTCGCTAGATCCATAAATGAATGACCTTCAACTTTCTTCTTGTTTCCAATGAAAGGAATCATTGTAGTGATAAGTTTTTTCAATTCTTCCAGAGAAACAAGAGAATAAACGTCTTCCATTTTTTCAGGAATAGTTAATTCATTGTTAGCTTTCATTTCGTCATAAATATCATGGCGAGTCTTTTCAGGGACGGGTTCTGGTGGAATATCCGAAAGCAACTTGCCGTCACTGGTATAAAGTTCTTCCTTGTCGGAATCAATGTAAAAATCACCGCCTTGAATATCAGCTAAAACATAGCCTAATTCATGGTGTCGCATTGCTTCAAGTGAGTAGACTTCTTTTGTTTCAAGATCGGTAACGTCCACTCGAATGATTTCGTTATATGCTTTGTAGTTTTCAACGTGTTCTGGTTCACTTGCTTGATATCTTGGGTGTGATTCATGTGCTAGAATAAGAAAAAATTCATTTTCTGTAATTGCTATTTTAGACATTATTTAATCCTAGTTTTTTTCAATAGATTAATTATACATAAAAACACAAGACAAATCAAGAAAAACAAAGTTATAAAAACAAAAAAAAGACTCCGAGGGAGTCCTTTTTTATTATTGTTTTTTCTTATGCAAATATAATATTAATATTGAAATTGTCTAAACGTTCTTTTACAAGTTGAATAGAAGCAGATAAATCTGATTTAGTTGATTTTTTTATTTTTTCAATCATGGCATTAACAGAATCAAGCATTTCTTTTGCTGCAATTTCGTCACGAAAAGAGAATGACGCTTGTGCGTTGTAAGCATAAGTGTAGATGATTTTTTCTTGAAAACTTTTAATGACAGGAGCTAAGAAAGAAATGATACGCTCACCATTTTCTGAAATGATCTGTTCTTCTGAGCTACGAATATCAACAGCAAAGGCATTGTTTGGATCGTCCATAGAGCCGTATTTTGTGCCGTCTGATACTTTAGGAACATATGTGCTAATGTTTTTAAATCCCATACTCTCAGCAAATTGAATTGTTTCTTTCACTTCGTCTTCGTTTTGACAAAAAACAGTCATGTCATAACCACAATGAGAAGATACTTTTTTACCGCCAAAGATAGGAGAAAGGAACGCATTACGAGCTTGACGAATTTCTGTTAGGTTATCTTCAATCATTCTTGAAAATTCGGCTTCGCCTTCTTTTGTGTCTAGATTAAGATTCTTTGTTGCTTCGTCTGTATCAAGTTCGATATCACGACCAATTTTTAGAAGAGAAGCGATAAGAGTTTTTTTAGTGTAAGACATAATCTAGACCTCTGAATATTAGCGACTTTGCTTTGTTCTTGACTATGAATATATAATAGCAAAAGCTGCCCTATTTAACAAGTAAATAAAGCAACTAATTTGACTATTTTTAATTTTTTAATAAAAAGTATTATTCAATTTCAGCGTGTTTTTCATGAAATGCAGATACTTCATCAAGAAGCTCTTTCATTTCTTTTTCCATCATTTCAAGAGTAAGTTTAAGAAGTTGAGCAAAAGCATAATCTTTTGCTTTTTCTTCATAAACAGTAACAAGTTCTTGCAACATTGGTTTATCACCTGCAAACAAGAAAGAAAGTATATCGAAATGAGCAAAAATCTTTTTAAGCAGAAAAGCATTAGGTAAGCTTTCTTCGTTGCGACCTTCGATAGCAAAGAAATCAAAAGCATTCATAATATATGGATGATCTGATGATTGTTTGCCGTCTGTTTCAAAATCATTGTAGTGAGTAACAACAAGGTCTTTTAGTTGAAATTCTGGTTCTGGAGTACCGCCACCAAAAGCATTATTTCGGAAAATAGTATAGAAACTATTAATCTGAATATCTTTTTGTCGTAGTTTTACTTCGATATCACGAACAAGGTTGTCAGCTTGAAAAATGATAGAAGCCAAGCGATCACGAGATTGAACCAATGCAACAACACTAGGCGACCAATAAGTGTTATCACTGTTGGAATAAGAAATACAGCCAGTTGAATTTGCTAATTTAGCTTGAAAACGTGGGTGATTACCAAGAACGTCCATAGCAATATTATCAACAAAGTAGTAATCATTGTCGATAAGAGTAGATCGAATTTGTGCAACAAGAGAAATAAGTGATTGCATTTTGACTGCCTTTTTCGCATTTGTTTAAGATAGGTCTATAATAACAAAACCCTCGCTGCGCAGCAAGGATTTTCTCAATTTTTAAAGCAATTTAATGATTAATCTTCAACGTCTAATAGCATGACAAGTGCGGCAACAACAGCCCAAGATAAGCCATAAACTGCAGAATAAACAAATGCAACAATAATAGGGTGTTTATCGATGCCAAATGGATTATATTCAATACCATAAAGACAGAAAGCAGCACCAAGCCAAAAAATAAATTTGCTTGTCATAAAGTTAAATAAAGTATTACCGATTTGAAGCTTTCTTTCTGTTGAAATATTAAATAAACGCATAATAATCTCTTGTTGTTTTAAGTTCCATAATGGCTTACCTTTTAGAATAGTGACTTAATTGGATTTGCACCCCTTAACTATGTGTATATAATAACAAGTAAAAACAAAAAAACAAGTAAAATCCACTTTAAAAACAAGAAAAAAACCAATTAATTTATTTTACTTTAAAATACAGAATTGTTATAATTTAAGCATAGAAATCACAAACCAAAGAGATTTAAAAATGAAACATGAACTAGAAGTAGGCGATAAGGTTTTAAACGTTGAGTATCTTAAATACATTGGCGTGAAAGGACAATGGCGTTCTATGAATATGAAACCATTTCAAAAAATAACGGGTGTTGGTGAATGTCGTCCTTGGATGAAAATGCAAATGTGTTTTACAATGTCTCATCCAGACGTAAAACATCTTGCACAAATTCCGATGCATAGAGGCAAGTTGTTTGACGTAGAAACAGGTCTTGATGTAGATAACAAAAGAGATCAGTTTTTGCCTATAAAGACGCACAAAGAAAAAATCAAAACCTTAATTAATGAATCTGTTCAAGCTGCAATTAAAGAAAAAGAGGCATACAATCTAAGCAGAATTGAAAGATTAGAACGTGAAATTGAATCAATAAAGCAAGAGATGAAAGATCACGCTGAATTTTGTAATGAATGTGGTGATTATCTTTTAAGCGAATGTGAAGAAAATTAAGAGCTTCAAAAAAGAAAAGACACTTTAGCAAGTGTCTTTTTTTTGCTTTAAAATTTGGAACAAATAAAAAAGCCACTCAGCAGAGTGGCTTTTGTTCAACTAACTAATTGGATACAATATGTTTCAAACCATATTGGGTAAAACAAATAATAGTTGATTTTCAGTATTTAGTCCAGGTTTTTTTGAAAATATAATTGTAACGACAAAAAGCCACTTGAAAGTGGCTTTATTTTGTTAATAATAAATCTTATTTAAACTTGTTTTTAGGGTGATTGTAAGGGTAGTAGTGCGGTTCGTTTTCTGCGTCTTTGATTTCTTCAAATATTGCAGTAACAACAGAGCCTAGATTAGATTCAAAATCAAAATGCTTGCTATCTTTCATTCGCTCAACAATCTCATAAAGACCGCTACGAGCTAAAATGAAAGTGCTTGATTCTAGTCGATCAGAAAAAGCATTCTCTTCTTTATCTTTTTCTGTTTTATGAACAAGGTAAGTGAGTGCAATTACACCAGAGCCAAATAATGGATTGGCATAGTTAAGTGTAGCTTGTTCTGTGTCGTCGTCTAGTTCATAAGCAATAACAGCATCCATTACTGTCTCAACTTCTTCACTAAATTCAGGGAACACACTAGAAGCCAATCGTGAAATTTTAGTCAATTCAAGTGCTGTGAAAGCTTCGGTTAAAGCTTCACTTTTCAAAAGTTGAATCATGGCAAAAGTAAGATTTTTCGGTAAAACATGCTCTTGGTGAACAATACGGCTAATAACAACAAGAGTAGCAACTTTTTCAGCAATAACTTTCAATTCTTTTTTCATTTTCAATACCTTAAATGGCAAGTTAGAATCTAAGGGAGTCCCCTTTCGCTATTGATATATAATAGCAAAAAGGGTTTAATAAGGGAAGTAATTTGTTCGTTTTTAAAACAAAAATTAACCAAAAATTTCTTTTGTGATAAACCACTGAACAACAAAAGGAACAGTAAAGCAAACCGCAAAATGTGAAATGGTTTCAATTACTGTATAGCCACTAATATCCATAACTTTTGGTGACGCAGAGATCATCGACATAGCAAGCGCAAAAAGAAAACAAATAGCGATACGTGGGTAATCAATGTTAGATAGTAAAGCTGTAAATTTTTTCATGATAATCTCGCTTTTTATTAGCCTTTCGGAATGGTTTAATTATAGCAAAGAAAGAGTTGTTTATCTACTTTTTAAAATGAAAAAAGCCCTAAAGATAGGGCTTAATGTGTTTTAATGTAAATTAGTGTGTTTTACTTTAAATTTCTAATGAAGTCAGCTAAATCATAACAACCAAATAAATTGGCAACACTATATGCAGTAGCATAAATTCGATCTTTTTCTTCCTCCAAATCAACAACAATATTGAAGTCGTTACAGTAATGTGAATATCGCTTTGATTCTTCGGTCTTTTCCATAGATTCAGAAAGTTTATTTGATACAGCGTTCATTCCAAAGTGTTTAAATACAGGAATCATATCAACCATTTGACTTGTAAGTGAATCTTGGCGTTGTCCAAAACCAATACTATTCAATTCATTGAATAACTCTACTTTTGTTGTAATATTAATCATTATAAACTCTTATTTGGCAGCTCGAAATGCAGACAGGTTGTTTTCATGAAGTTCAAAACCTTCAATGTCAGTATCAACGACAAGACAAAAATCAAAGCCTTCTGTCATTACATTGCCACAAGTAGGGCGTGAAGGATCAGTAATTTTGCCATAAACCTTAACACCATTTAATTTACCTGAGAAGTAAGAATTAGCCATTTGAAACACCTTCAAAACGTTGATTAACTTTATGCGTTAATTATACATTTAATTGGTTTTTAAAGCAATAAGAAAGCTCTAATGAATAGGGGTTTTTTATTGTTCTTTTTCTTTAGCTCGTTTTTCGAGATCTTCGAGTAAATCTTCTCGGTCAATCCAAACAACTTCTGTTTCGCAAAGGTCATTTTGGTCTTGTTGTGCCATAATGATATCTTTAACTTAGTCCAGAATGAATAATTTTTTAGCCATTATTTGTCTCCTTATTCCTCAATAGGGAAAATTTCAACATATTCTTCAAGAAGTTTTTCGATATCTTCTGATAATCGACTAACAAAGCTTAAAGCAATTGATTTATAAGAAGCTCCAACTTTCATAGAGCGATAATGCGTTGAATGATAGAGTGAATCAACAGTATGTGGTTCTGTGAAAAAGCGAGTGTCAGCGTCATTGTCAGGCAAATCAGCGTCAATCGTTTCTTTTACTCGAATCATAATTTGAAAAATAGGATCACCGCTTGTCTTACGGATAATCTCGGCAAGATCTTTAACAAGAATTGATTCTACATTTGCGTGATTTTTTAAAACTTGTGAAATTGTTAGAGTGTCGGTTGTTTTCATTTTTCAAAACCTTATTTAATTTCAATAAGAGTATTATACAACAACGGAGTTGTATAAACAACAAGAAAGTTGTTTTAAAAAGGAATGAAAACGGTCAAATGTTTTTTATTAAAAGCTTCTAATAAGGTCATTTTGTTACGTTTTCGATTCGGAAAACCATTATCGACATAAACGACAGTATCAGGATCAAAGCTCTGAATGTGTAAGTCATTGTCGAAATCGGGTCTATTTTCTGGTTTCAAGTGATTTAGATAGAAAAGGTAATCCCTTCTTTCTGGCTTCTGTATAAAGGCAAAGACGCCTTTAAAGTTAAAATCAGGGTCATAGTCCAGAATATTGTTTTTAACGTGTTCTAAAAGGTGTTTAGGCGTTTTTGAGAGTAGTTCCTCTCTTTCTTTTGTAACATAGTCATATTCTTTTTTTAAATAGGTTTGAATTTGTGGTTCAAATCCAGTTGCAGACCAACGATAACAAGTAACAAGAGAAGTCATACAAAAACCTTTAAAGTAAAATAACTTAAAATATTATAACAAAAAAGGCTACTAGATAGTAGCCTTTATTTGATTTAATTTGTCTTATTTGTGGAATAATTCAAGCTGTCGAAGAATAAAGCTTTGTTGATCTTTATCAGAAAGGTAGACCGACCAGAAAGCGATACGAATCTTTGTAAGTTGTGAAAAATCAGATTTAATGACTCGGTTAAGCTGATCTTCCATTCCACATTTAGAAGCTTTACGGGCTGTATGAGCGATTTCTTGTGCAGGTGTTCGGTCTGTTGCGTTTTTATCAATAAGACTCATTAAAAGATCTTGTGATTCTTGTTCTGCATAGTGTGTTGCGTATCCGATAGATAACATAGCGTCAACATCGTTTAAGTCGATTAGGATAGAGTCGATTTCTTTTCCAACGTTACCTTTATTTTCTTCAAGTAGGGTAACAATTTTTTGAGCATGTTTTGTAAAAGGCATTTTTGAATCCTTGTTGTTATCTTTTATTCGTATGTTTATTTTAAGTCAAAAATTAGAAATAAGCAATAAAAAAAAGTGACAATGCTTGTCACTTTTTATTTATTTTTTAAGCTGAGATTTTGATAAAGTAATCTTCTTGATTTGCTTCAATCTCTTTAACAGAGATAGGTTCTTTTGGTGAAAAACTTTCGTAACCAGAAACACAAACGTCAAAATCAAGAACACTAGGATTTTCAGAGCAATGAGCATTCAGCTCATTAAACATAGTTTCTGAATCTCTTTTTACGAAGTTGGGATTTATTTCTTCCTGTTCTTGAACAATTTTTTCGTGGTCAGAGACAATTGATACTTTCGATTTTTGCTCATCAACGTCAATGTAAATACCAACAAGAACGTTAGAGTTGATATGAATTTCAATACCGCAATCAGAAGTAGGTTTAAGGATTTCTAGTAGTTGAGAAGCTTTCATAATGTTGTCTCTTATTGTCTCTAAGGAATGAATATATAATAGCAAAAACAATCGATTAAGTCTAGTTTATTTTCGTTTCACCAATGATTTCTTTAACTGCTAAATTAATTATTTTTTTTGTAAAAAAATCCATAGCAAAAAAGAAAACGACAAACCCAAACATTGTTTTAAAAGCAGTAACAAAGTCAGAATTAGCGACCATTCCACAAAAGATAAAAAGGAATAGGGCAGAAAGGATAGAAAAGCCAATAAGTTTACGTTTCATAATCATTTTTCTTTGTTTGTTTTCGATAGGGTTATTATACAAAAAAACGATTTTCAAAACAACAAAAAAGCCGCTTCGAAGCGACTTTTTTAATAAATATCTCAATCATTTAGCTGTTTAAGTTGTGCCAGTAGATACCTAACGCTGTGCTAATAGAGTTGATTTCACCGTTAGAAATCATCTCCATTGCTTTATCGTGTTCGATTAGGTGGCTGCGAATATCTTCTTGTTCGCCCTCTACACCGCCCTCTTGTGGAATGTAGTTTGCAGAGTCAAATAGACCAGTTGCAAAGTAAGCATACTCAGAAGAACCTCCTGGGCTTGTGAAGCCTTTCTGAATAATTTTGATAGAATCAATATCAACGTCAAGCCCTGTTTCTTCTTTTGCTTCACGCACTGCTGCTTCAAGTGGCGTTTCGCCTTCGTCAATGATACCTGCGATTGGTTCAAGAACGAGTGGGGATTCTACTTCGTCACAAATGATAGCACCAACACGAACTTGCTCTGTAATCAGGTGCATTTTAGTCTTAGGATCGAAAAGCGCAAGAAATACGACAGGTCTACGTGTAAAGACTTCACGAACAACATTTTCCATAACTTCGCCATTGAATTTCTTTTGGTCGAAAGTTACTTTTTCCATTTTAAAAAAGCCATTATAAGCCATAACACGAGATAGATTGCTGATTAGATTTTTAAACATTTTGAACTCCGTTGAGTTGTTCTCTTAACTTGATGATAATTATAGCGATTAAGGGTTTTTAAAGCAATAAAAACCTTTAATAAATACCTTATTTTTTAATTAATATCCGTGTTCTGCAATATCTACAACTCTCATTAAAGCGGTTTCGTGCTTCATGTTTCGGATTGTGATAGGTTTAAGTTTAAGATCTTTTTGTCGATTGCAAGATACAGTGCCAGTTGAAGGATAGAAATTAACAACACGAGTAGCACCAGTAATGACCATATGGAAATTATCAGAATTTTTTAATTCAACACTGACTTTGCGAGATTTAAAATAATCCATGATATTTCGGGCTTTTTCGTGATTCATTTCATAACGGTGAGTAGCAGCAACAGCCATAATCAAACCTTTGTGTGTTTTTAAAAGATAGGTTTATTATATAAGATTTCAAGGAAGAATAAAAGAAATAAATAAAAAAAAGTGACTTAAATAAGCCACTTTTTTAAAGTTAGGGAGATTGTTAAAGCTCAACAACCTCTGCTGCTTTTTCTTTCAGACCTTGAACGTTGCATTCAACTTTTGGCGTTTTATTGTTTAGTTCCAAATAAGAGCTAATTTTCTGAAAATCAAAAGCTTGGATTCTATAAATTTCTTCACAATCAGTACCAAAACGTTGCAGAATGTGGTTATAGTGCTGTTCGTCAAATTCACCTGTTGGAGAAGTGTATTTAGCACGTAGAAACTCGTCATCCGTCAAGACGTTTTTAAGCTCTTGCTCAACACCTTTTGAAGAAACAATACTCATAGTAACAAGTTCGCTCTCAAAAGAGTGTATAGCAACGATTTCACAATGCTTTCTTAAAGACTCAGAAACGTGAGGTAGCAAAGAAAAAGAATCTTTAAGCATAGAACTCATCATAACCAAAGGGCGAACAAGACAATCAGAAGTCCAAACACCAAACTCACCGTCCGTTTCTAAACGATATTCTGTCTCATTATGTTGGCATTCGCCATCGTCCCAACTATCGTGTCTAACGTCCATTTTAAGAAGTTGGTTAGTATTTTTATCTAGAATAGCGTATTTAACATTAAACATGATATTTTCTCTTTGCTAATTAATTCGGACAAGACTTATTATACAAAATCTTTGATTAAAATAAAAATACTTTTTTTCGATAATTTAGAGATTTCTTCTCTTGAAGCGTAAGAATTATTTTCTCTTAAAGTCGCTTCAATAATATCCTTCATATTACACAGATTAACTTCATATCGAGAATAAGAAAGAAAGCCAAGTTGAATAAAGAAATTAAGGGTTTTGTTTGTAATAAGCCCTAATTCTTCTTCTGAAAAGTTATTAGGCGCATAACCAAGATTGTAGCCACGTGCATTTTTAATAACTTTTTGAGTAGGAGTTGAGCTTTGACCAAAAGAAAATTCACCTTCATATTCATCGTTTTTAAATGACTTAACAAACTTGCTAACAAATCGAGCATAGCGTTCGCTTGAAAAAATCATTGATAGCATTTCTTGATTGTCATTAAGGTTTAGGATTTCAGTTTTAGTAGACATATTGAATACCTTTTGAATATTTAAGGAAGCAATCTTGCTCTTGACTATGTGTATATATTAGCAAAAACACTTTTTAAAATCAACAATTATTCCATTTTAAAAACAAAAAAAAGCCTCTTTGAAAAGAGACTTTTTAATCAGGAAATAAGATAAATTACTCAGAAAAAGAATTGCCGTCTACAAACAGATTTAATGTAGTTGCAATACTATTGATCATATTCGGGCTGATTGACTTGCGTGTGCTGTAATCTTCAAATTTAACAGCAAAAGATCCATCACGTTCAAGGGCTTCTGTAAGTGCCAAAATATGAGTTTTTGAAAGTTCACTCGTTCCTGTTTTGATTTCAACAGCACGTTTAACAACAAGTTTAGCTCGTGACGAAAGTAGATTCTCTAATGCGCTCATATTCGTTTACCTCTTTATTTAACTTGGGTCTATAATAGCAAAAAAGCCTCAACGAGTGAAGCTTTTTTTTATTTTTTTATTCATTTCTAAGATATGCTTTTAAAATCATTTCAGAACAATAAGCAATCATAGTGACAAGTAGTAAACCACCAAATGCATACCAACCATTATAAATTAAATATCCTCCTGCAAGATGAATTAACCCAATTGGCCATCCTACTATACATAAATGCAAATAATCTTTAATAAATTCAAACATAATACCTCATATTAATCATATTTAGCATATTCTTTTAAAATCATTTCAGAACAATAAGCAATCATAGTGACAAGCAGTAAACCACCAAATGCATACCAACCATTATAAATTAAATATCCTCCTGCAAGATGAATTAACCCAATTGGCCATCCTACTATACATAAGTGTAAATAGTCTTTAATAAATTCAAACATAGATTCTCCAAAAAAAACAAAAACATCGCCTTATTAATAAAAAATATTGTATCATAAAAAACAAAAAAGTCAATATTTTGATAAAAAAAAGAACAATAAAAAAACATTGAAAAAAGCTTTAAAATTGATAAAATATAAGCATTCAAGAAAGCAAAAGAGTTTAAAAATGGTAAGTTTAGAATATATAGTTTCACCTGTTGACACATATTCAAAATTAAGAATGGGAATCAAGAATGAAGAAGAGCAAGTTCGCTTTTATTCCGATTTTATCATTTTAAAAACAAATGTAGGAATGCGAGTCTTATTAGTTGAAAAATCTAATGGAATTATTGCAGGAGTGCATTATAAGAAAGAAAATGGTTTAAATACAGTGGCGGGTATGTATACGAAGCCAAATCACAGACGTAAAGGGCATATGTCAAAGCTAATTTCTTTTATCGAAGTTGCGGAAAAGAACTTTACTTTGGGAAATGACTTTACTCATGATGGTGAAGCCTTTGCCAATGGAAGAAGAAAAAACATTGACGTAAATTCTTTAAGTATCGAAGATCTGGAAAAGAAGGCTTTAATTTCAGAAGCCTATTATAATTTAGAGTTTAAAAAATTAGAGCAAGGAATGAGTCAAGAAAGTAAGCAGAAAGCAATAGAGAATCTTAAAAAGTGGGCAGAAGTTTTAAAAAGAGTCTTATAGGCTCTTTTTTTTTATTAGGGATAAAAAAAACGCCTTGAAGGGCGTTTTCTTTTTTAATGATGACTGATAACCAAACTCATTTCTTGTGGTTTGTTTTTGCTGTTACAGCGTCCGTGAATGTGCGGATCGTGTTTTTTCAAGTGAACAAGTCCAGAACCAATTAATAAGTTGATAATAATAAGTTTGATTTTAAGTGCTCTTTTTGCTTTGTGTTTCAATGTGTTCGCCTATATCCTTTTGTCTACAGGATAATGATAGCAAAAACAGTGATGCAGATCAACAAAAGCAAAGGAATTAAAACAAAAAAACGCTTCAAGAGAAGCGTTTATTTTACCTTATTCGTATGTTGTTTATATTAACCTAGACCACGTTCTTTTAACCAGTGTTCTAGCTCGGATTCTTTCATTTTACCTTGACCAAAATCAAGAATATCTTTTACAGTGCTTTCTGCTTCACGTGGACTTAGGTGTTGGTAAACATCCATAAGTGATTTTTTTGCAGCTTCCATGTTCGCTGCGCCTTTTGTTACTTCTGTTACTGATTGAACTAGCTGAGACATAATTTATTTACCTTTTTTAATCGTCTTAAAGAAAATGAAAGAGGTTGTTCAGTTCCCCTCTCGGCTATGTGTATATAATAACAAAATTGTATTTTATTACCAGGTTTTTTTTAAAAAATCTGAAAAATATTTAAGTTATTTTTTACACCTCATATTGGATTAGATTAGATTATTGAAAGTATCCTTTCAATTTTTTTAACAATCAAAAATTATTTTAATAAAACAAATAAAAAAAATCAATAGTAAAAAGTCAAAAAAAAGCAAACAATGTATTTTAATTTAATTTACATTAAAACACATTATTGATATAATTTAGGAAATATTAAAAATGAAAGGTGATTTTATGACAATTGTTGTAGAAGTAGCGAAACAAATGGGTGACGTTTGTGGGTTAAAACGAGAAGATTCTAAATACAGTGCAGAACGATTGAGAGAAAGTATCTTAATTCCAACTCTGCGAGATTTAAGACCTAGTGAGCGTCTTTGTATTGTTCTTGATGATAAAAACGATGATTCTGCTTATCAATACAGTCACGCTTATTTAGAGGAGGCTTTTGTAGGTCTTGTAAAGTATGGTGAAATGACTTATGCCGATTTCATTCATACTGTTGCTTTTGAGTGTCATCATAAAAACAACCGTTTTTATATTGATAAGATTTTCGAAATCAGTAAGGCATTAGCGGATAAAAGAAAAGAAGATAAACCAGAAATTACTGTATTGCCTTCAAAAAGCATTGTGTTGTTAGCAGAATCAGAAATCCCAATGAAAAAGCTGAATAACTATATTGAGCAGCAAGAAGTATTGACCATTAATTCAGTAGATCAAAGAACACAATCGAAAGTGCAAATTATTGTAACGCCAGAGTTTGGCGAATATGCAACGGTTGAATGTGCGAAAGAGTTAGAAAAAGATATGAATACTCATTTTCACAAACACAAACTAACAGCATTATTTGTTACAGAGTAAGCGTTTAAATTTAAAAATCCCCTTGAAGGGGATTTTTTTTATATAAATAAAATCAAGTCAAATAAAAAAGGCTTCCGAGTGGAAGCCTTTTGTTTGTAATCCTTATTTATGTTTAACGAGAGAATCATAATGTCGAAGTGTTAAACCAAATTTTTGCATAGTGTCTTTAACAAGTTTTTTCCATTCTCTTTCTGCTTGATTTAAACGAAAGCAAGAGTCTTTATTTACTTTCTCTTTTTCGTCCAATTCGAGTTCCTTACGAATTTCACGTTCTCTTGATGTAAGATTTTCTCGTGCTTTTTTCAATTTCGCTTGAAGTTCAAGAACTATTTTTTGTTCTTCAGATTCACGAACACTTGTTTTTAGCATTTCCGTAGCTTCTTCAAGTGATTCTGCAGAAGTTGTTGCTTGTTCTTCAATTTCTTTTAGTTTAGATCGTGGTTTTTCTAACTCTTTTTTAACCGACTCAATGCCCTCTGATTCGTTACTAGGAACAAACTTAAATGCAATTTCTTCAAAAGCCTTGACAATAGATTCAGAAGTGATTTCACTGACTTTAAGAGAGCTAGAAATTGTTCTTATTATTTCTTTTGCTTCTTCGATGTAAAGCGGTTCAGTGAACATAACCTCTTTATCTTTCTTTTCAACGTCAAGACAATAAGAAAGTCGAACGGTTTGTTCTTCCAATGGTAAAAAGCGATCCTGATATCCGTGAGTGTTTTTGAAAAAGTTAAAGCTAATCCCTACTCGTGGAGTCTTACCACGTTCGATTTCTGGAAGATTATATAAGTAAACGGCAGAAGAATTAACACCTTTCGTAGTAACATATTCATAACCGATTTTATAACAGGAACCTTGTGATTTATTAAAATGAACACGCTCTAAGCAACAAATGGATTCAAAGTTTTCAATAACACCACGAAGTTTTTGTGTAATTAGTTGCTCTTTCATTTGTCATATCTCTTATTTGTTTTGATAAGGTAATTATAGCAATATTTGTTTTAAAAATCCAATAAAAAAGCCCACCAAATAGCGAGCTTTAAAAGTAAAGTTTGAGATATTGTTAAGCTGTTTTTTGCAAAACAACATTGAGCCAAGTAGTGTCAGGTCGAGTAAGATCAGGGTTTTCGACAATTTCTACAAGGTTAAGGTTATCAACTTGTTCTACAACACGATTAAGCTTATCGCTGTTGTAGTAGTTAAAATAACGTCCTGCTGCGTCTGTTTCTTCGCCTGTGCCTTTTTTAACGGTAAAGTAGAAATGACCGTTATTGTTAAGGTGTGAGGCGATATGAGTGACAGCATTTAGAAACTCTTCGTCATTAAGGTGTAACAGACAAGCAATAGAGTAAGCAAAATCATAATTATGACTTGTTTCAAAAGCTTGTGCTGAACCAACATTAAAGACACCATTCAAGCCAGTTAGAGATTCGGCTTGCTGAATCATTTCTTTTGACTGGTCAAAAGCATGAACAGTATAGCCAAGGCTTGTTAAATGATTAGCGTCACGACCAGAACCACAACCGATATCAAGAATGGCTTTTTCTTTGTCGAGAGTATCAACAATACTTTTCATTCCTTCAAATACTGCCACGGCAAAATCTGAATTAAATGTGCTTGCTGCATATGATTCTGCATTTTCGTCATAAAATAACATATTAGTAACCTGCGTCTCAATTAACTTGCAATAATTATAACAAAAAAAAGATTAAAAAGAAATAAAAAAGCCGCTTAAAAGCGACTTTTTAAAACAAAAAAAATAATTTTTAAGAATTTAAGATCTCTTCGATTTCGTCTTCTTCAATACTACCAATATTTAGCAAACCTTGACCTTGTTCTGTTGAAATTTCTTGGACAAGATAGTGAATAAAATCACTTGCGTAATAATGGTCTTCGTCTTCAACCACAGAAAAGCTTTCAATTGCTTTATCAATGACAGTTTGCGATATAGAAATATCACTGTCATCTTCTAGCATAACCTCGCAATTAAGAAGATATTCAGTAAGCTTTGATTCAATATTGTTGTCCATTTAAAAGTCCTCTGTTATGCAGGAGTGTAGTCAAATTCAATATTGTAACGTCCATTGTCAAAAGAGTGTAATTTCTCTTTTATATGTTTAAACAGGTTTTGTGGAGCACGGAGAAGCTCTTGAAACTCTTGTGAGGTTTTAATCAAAAGACCTGGTCCTCCTGCAACAATTAGCGTCTCTGGACGTTGGTTTTTAATATAGTGTTCAACACCTTTAAACGTTTTATCCCCTTCAAATCTTGCTTTACAAAGAACCCATTGTTCACCTTCTTTTTTATAAACGTCTACGTGAGTATTCAAGATATCAGAAGAAATAAATGGATTTGGACAATAACGAGCAACAAGCTTTACTTGTTCGCCACAAGGTTTAGTAACGATTTTAGTGTAAGTTACTGCGCCATTTGTTGAAAGTGTATTTTGTTCAATATTTTTCATAAGTCAACCTTGTGACAACTCTTTAAGATAGGGTAATTATACAATAAAAAAACAAAAAAACAAAGTAAAAATCACATTTAAGAAAGGGCTTTTAAAACTTCTTTTTCGTCAAAATCAAATCCAGAAATACAGTTTTCTATTTCTTCTGTGATTGCGTTTTCTAAGTTGTCACGAAGTTCATCAATTTCAAAATTTTGAAAGTCAGTTTTTTCGATTGCTTTTTCTGCAGCAAGTTCACTAATTAGAACAACGGTTTGATTTTCATCGTCAGCAATAGCAGTGCCATTTGATAATGCAGCAATCAAGTTCTTTTTAATATCGGTTTTCATTTTTTTTGTCCTCATTTTGTTTTAAACAATAATAACAAAAAAAGCCGCAAGAAGCGACTTTTTTGTTTTAAAAATTGATTATTTATTTTGGTATTCTTGAAGTCTAATGATATTGCCACTTTTGTCGATTATTCGTGCAATTTCTGCAGCTTCTTTTTTATATTTTACTTTATTGATAACCGCCTTAAAGCCTTTAATCACAGGATTGAAAATTAAACGAGCAAAAGCATAAGAAAAAAGAATGCAAACGAAAGTCATAACAAAGTAAATAAAAGCTTCAATTGCAGCAGCTTCAATAGAGACCTGACCTAGATAGAACTTGCTACCTATACGATACAAATCATGACCATAATAAAGAATCATTATCGCAATAAAAGGATACTCAAGTGCAAAATCTTTTAAGTTCTTGATTACTTTTTTCATGGGAAATGCCTTTCGTTTCTCTTTAAGATAAGATGATTATAGCGAAGCTTGTTTTTAAAATCAAGAAAAAAAACGAAAAAATCGCCCTTTTAAGAATTATTTTAGTGCGTCATTCCATTCAGAAATTAGTTCTCTGAGTGTCTTAAATCGTGGTTTGTTATTCCATTTACAGCATTTCATATTAAAAGAATTTGCTCGATTTGGAATATTAGCCCTAAAATCAAATTCAATAGTTGGTTCTGTTTTGCAGAATGGACAGCAAGCAAGTTCTTGATTGAGCACTTTAATTACTTCACGATCATTAAAAATCTCACTGTGTGATTCTTCTTGTTTAGCCCAAGCTAATGGAATATTAGGTAACAAGGTTGTATATCCGTCCCAATATTTAAATCGTGGAGCGAAAACATTACCAGTGTAAGCACCAAAATTAAAAACGTCAGCAGAAAAAACAACGTCAAAGTCTTCAATTTTTGTTTTCCATAAGTAATCACCAATTGCTTGTGGAATTTTATCTTTTGGAATACGAACGTAAATAGGTGCGTTTTCTACAAAATCTTGAACGTGTTGAAAATCAAGATCTTCAATTCGTTTTGGTGTCTGCATGGAAATGTCATTTTCGACAGCTTCTTGAATGTGTTCACGTTTCATAGTTTCGGTAAGACTCATTGGAATATCTCTGCTTGATTAAGATAAGGCTATTATAGCAATATTAGATTTTAAAAGCAAATAAAAAAAGCTCTTTGAAAGAGCTTTTTGTTTTGGAAAACGTTATCGACCACCATTGGCAAACCAAGCAATTGCTTTTTCAACCGAATCGAAAGGTCCTGTTCCTCTTGTAACCTCAGAATCTTTCTGATCGCCATAAACCAAGACGAAAGCTTTCTCTGGTCGATCTAGCTCTATGACTCGAACTTTTCCGAAATAATCTCGTTGATCTTTAATCATTGCCTCATAGCTTAATTTAATGTCTTTTAAATCAGCATCAAGATCGGTTCTTGGTTTAAGCCAACGAACATGAGTTCCGTCTTTCTTCGCTTTCTGGTATAGAATATGATTTTCTTTTTCTTTCTCAAGCATTTCTTCCATGTGAAGCGTTAGTCTTTTAATTTCTTTTTCGATTTGTCCAGAAACAATAACAGGATCTAAATCATGGCGTTTATTCATTTTGACTCCTTGATAATTTTAATTTAAGCGACTTTTTCCGCTAGTTTATCGAAATCAGATTCATTTGTAAATTCACGAAGTCGCCCTTGTTCTTTTTTAACAGAAAGATAATCATAAAGCGGTTTAATATCAGCTTCAACACCATGAGAGATTAGACAATCCATCGGGTCAACTTTAACTGAATCATTTAACTTTTCGTTAATGTAAGTAATGTAATTGCGTTTAACTTCAGCAGCAATGCTGTGTTCTTCGAGTTTGGTTCGTAAAACAGAAGATGCATAATCTGTTTCAATTGAAGTGAACTCGTAAGAACGAGAAACAGCAACAGAAATAGATTTTTCTTCAAGCGTCATTTCGTTGATAATTTCTTCAACTTTTGAAACAAAAGCTTTACGTTGTTCTGTCTCAAAATCAATAGAAACAATACGGTCATTCATATTGTAACCAACGATAAGGTCAAGAATATCAGTAGGGATCTGATCGGCAACTTTATTTAAAAGCGTTGTGCTGATATCGACTTCAACCAAGTGTTTAACAGGTTCGAATTTTTCAAGAATGCTAAAATACAAGTGCATAGGAATATCACGCATATCACAGGAGCAAACATAAACGTCTGTATTGAATCGGATGCTTGTTGAAAGTGATAGTTTATGGTGAGTGTTAGGATCACGCTTAACACCTTGGAAATAAAGCGTAGTGCTTGATGCTTTGCCTCGGTATGAAGAAATCTCCCAAATCATAGAGTGATCAGGATGCCACATAAGCAAAGTAGTTTCATCTTTAACGTATTTTGTCTCTTTTTCAGTTTCGGCAATTTGAACAAAACCAAGAGATTTAACACGATTTACATATTCTTCAAAAGAAACACTGTCAGAAGAGAAGTCTTGTGATTTTTGAGAAATAGCCAACATTAACACGTTTTTAAAGTGAACGTGGAAAAGACCAATAGCACTCATTTGAACCTGATCAAGATCTAGCATTTTGCTTGCTAAATCAAGGGGATCGATTTCGCTGACTTCTTTGATAAAATCAGGGTCAACAACTTCATAACCATTATTGTTAACCATAGGGATACTAGCTTTAACTTGCTCAAGTAAAGCAGGATTGTCTTGGATATGGATTAGTTGGTCTAGAAGTTCTTTGCTCATTATTCGATTCTCGTCATTTGTTTCGATAGAGTAATTATAACAAAGATAGGTTTAAAAAGGTAGAAAAAAAAGAAAAAAAGCGCAAAGAATTGCGCTTTAATAAGTGTTGATTTTAATAATGTTTTGAGTAATCATTCCACTCTTCTCTTTTAGCAGTTTCCTTGTCGTACCCTTCTTCCTCTGAATAGTATTTTTTATTTGCCTCCTTTCTGTTTTCAATGTGGTTCTGAACAACAGAATTTAACGTGTAAATGTGTTTCATAGTGCCACGTTTACTCACATTAGGGTAAAGAGATTTACCTAAATCAGAATACATATTACAAATTAAAGACCAGTGAAGCAAGGCTTCTATAAAATGTTCTGGCTTTTGTTTTGTTTTGATTAACAAACGAACAATTTCAATTGTATCAAAGGCTAAATGGCTATCAAAATTGTATAATTCTAAAACGTCACGAGAAAGATAGTTTTCACCAATCTTGAAAAGTGCGTCTTGATCATTGTCAAAATCGATGTCCAACATTTTGTTAATGTTTTCAATGACACGTTCTTTCTTTGCGGAATACATTTCAGAAATCATTGAGTTATAAATATCTCTTCTGATTAAGATATAACCGAAACGATTCGCTCGATTTTCATTAAGCTCAGTTAGTGCGCCAATATTCAAAAAATCAAGAAGTTCTTTATTTGAATCAATTTCATTGATTTTCAAGTATCGGTCTTTGTCTTCTGCAAGTTCAATTAAGTCTCTGTCAGAATAGAACTCGGTTCGCTCTGCGTCATCAAATTCTGAACGTTTAAAAACGTAAAATCGATCACCAAGATAAAGTTGGGAACGCTCTTTTTTTTCTCGTTTTTCTTGGTTATTCATTAAACCTTTATTCACGCTTGCACGAAAAATATTACAATTTACCTCTGATTCTTCATTGATTGTGACTTGTCCATAATCTGTATATTTACCGAATAATGGAAAGTGTGCAACAGTGCAAGATTGATTAGTGCCATAAACAAGCTGACAAGTTTCTGTCAGGTGTTGATATTTGATAGGAAGGATAACGACATCATCACCTTCACAAATTTCAATAGAAGATAAATGGCAAGTAATTGTGCTCATAGTTATTCTTTCCTTTTGTTAAGAAAAGGCTTACGCCTTTTCCCAACTTTTAACATTATTGATTTCGTCATCCATAATCGGCTTAACAACGGCATATGCTTCTTCTGCTGTTTTAAAGAAGATAGGGTGTTGTGGACAGTCAGCCGCCAATTCGTGCAAAATAATGCCGTGTTTGATTTCTAATTTACCATTGTTAAAAATAAAATAACCAATACCAGAATGGATATTTTTAGTAGCAATCCAAAGACCATTTTTTGACAACCTTGAGATTTCGTAACGATTTTTTTCTTTTCCGTTTGTAGTTTGAAAAGTATATGAGCTAATTGCTTCTTGTGGGATTTGCATAATTAGAACCTTTTTCGTTGTTTTTGAATGAGTGTATATTATAGCAATAAAAAATTAGCTTTAAAAGAAAAAATTATAGTTTTGAAGCATGAATTTTACGAGTGTGTTTAACATTATCACTTGAATAGCCAGTAATTGTAATCATTTTTTCTTCAGCCTTGTTTTCAAGGCATTCATTGTTATAAAACTCTTTTGCACCGCTTCGATCTACGCCAAAATCCATTTTATAAGTGATAATGTAATCGTTGAGAGCTTGGCACAATCGAGGGTGTCTACCACGATCTGCAATTGCAAAAATGACATTTTCAAGAGTGACAGCATGAGAATTTAAGTATTCAATTTCTTTATGATTGTTATCAACCCAAAAATTAACAGCTTCAATAGAGACGTTTAATGATTTAGGGTGTGTTATAATGTAAGAGCAATAAGCACGATCACGATAATGAGAATGATTTTCTGCTTTTAACTCTCTAAGGGCATTAACTCGAAAACGGTTTCTATCCATTTCAAGATAAATAGAACAAGTGCTAAGATCTAAGTTGAAGTTGTTTGTTACGAGATTGCGAGTATGCTCATACTGCAGAAATGAAAATCGTGCTTCGTCTGAAGCGTTTTTTGAAAATTCACCTTCCAATAGCAGTTCTGTATTAGCAACAGCATTAACACTTAATAGAGCAGAAAGTAGTGCATATTTTTTCAATGAAGCTTTCATAATAAACCTTTTGGCTTTATTTTTAAGATAGGTCTATTATACAAAAAAAAAGAAATAAAAACAATGATTTTATCGTTTTTTAAAACAAAACTTTAATAAGGAAGTGTTTTGACTGTTTCTTTGAATGAGTCGTAATTTTTCTTATCTTCTTCTTTAATGACAAAAAGGTAATCATTGTTCTTAACAAGATATTCACCTTTGTTTAAGTGAAGATCGCTTGTGCGATAAATATTAAGACCGTCAGGAGTGTTTAGAACGCCATTTGAGCCAATGACCGCCATAATGTCTTTAACCGTTTCAGGCGTTTGATATTGCATAAATACAAGACGTTCTGCTTCTGTTTTAAAAGCTTTGATATAGTCTTCAAGCGTTGTTCGCATATTTTCAAGATAATCGATAATATCGGCTTCTTTCATTTCTTTCGTATTATTGGTTTTACAATCATGGATGATTTCGTCAAGAAGATCACGGTCAATGCCGACAGGAGCTTGGAGAGTGTCGAAGCTTTCAGGAATGACAGCAACAATAGATAGTCGAACATTGATTTCTTCAATAATTGATTTGATAACTTGATTCATTTGAAAGCCTTTGAATTGTCTCGAATTGATAAGATAATTATAAGGTTTTTTATTTTAAAAAGCAATAAAAAAGAGTCTTCATAGACTCTTTTTCTTAATAAATTATTCTGTAACAACACCTGCTGAATTAGCAAGGATTTTCCAATATGGATTATCAGGAGTGAATCGCTCAAAGTCAATTGATTTGTTAACGCAGATTTGTAGATCACCATTAGAGATTAATTCAACACGAACTGAATCATTATCTAAGAAGTTACCGAGAATATCGTAAACACAATCAATATCGTCAACGCTAAAATCTTTTGAAAGGAAAACACCGTCTTGATTTTCATAGGTGGTTTCAGCAAAACCTGCATTTTTAAAAGCAGAGATTACATTTTCAGGATTTTCGATTTTTGTAGATTCAAGAGTAAAATTTTTCACTTTGATTTCCTTCAATTTTTATTAACAGTTTTTTAATGTTTTAAAGTTCGGTAATGCCTAGTTTACATTCAATACATTCATCAGTTTTTGGGTTAAACTTAGAATCAATTGTAGGTTTTATCTTTTTTGGTAAACCACAGGTTATACAGGTAAATTCAATAATTTCTTTTTTGTTATCCGCCATTGGTATATCACCAAAATAAATATCCTTTTTCAAAGTCCATTTGTGATTGCATTGATCGTTGCCACAAGAAGCCTCATATTTTTTTATATCTGAGATTTCTTCATTTTTGGTTGTTGTAAGATATCCGTTCTCATATAAATAGTTGGTTCTTAACTCTGCAACCTCAGTAAGTAGAAGTTTAGAAGAACGGCATTTTGGACATTTAATAATATTCTTAGACATGTTTCGTTCCGTTAAGTTAAAAACATTGGTATGTGTTGTTTTGATGAGGTAATTATAACAAAAAAAAGGCTTTAGACAAAGCCTTTTTGATGTTTTTTTAAATTAACACTCTGAAATAAATGCTTGAATGAATGAGTTTTTATCAGTCAAAGATTCAGGATGACGAAAAGCGGTATCTTCAAGAATATCATTAAAATCAGCTTTGACTTCTTCTTTATCAAAGTTTTCAGCAACTAATTTTTCAAAGATTTCTGCTTTGTGAGCGTTTGCCATTTCTTTTGCTTTCGCAAGATTTGAATGACGTTCAGTTTCTGCCTTTTTTTGTTCAAGTTTGTCTTGAATTTCTTTCTGGCGTATTTCTTCCAGTTCTTCGGCTTTCGTTCCCTCTGGAACTTCAACACCAAATAGTTCTTCTGGATAAACACCGCTTGGCTTAAAGTCTTCCATATCTAAGCCTTGACGCTCTGCATAGATACTTTCTGCACAATCCCAAGCCGCTTTTAGGACGTTGCTGTGGGCAAACTCATAACCGAATACAGCCGCAAAGTTAACTTTGTTATGGTTGATTTCACCTTGTTCACCAATACCCTCAACTTTTGAGAATCGACGTTGTGCGTGAAAAGGTTTTTCAAGATCCCACTCTGTTGAACAAGTGACACCTGCAAAACCAGAAGTGTTGTTTTTGTTTCGGGTAGTACGCATTTCTGCGATAATTGAAAGACAATCTGCAATGTATTGGTTTGAATGGCTCATAACAATCTCTCTTTTTGCTCTTCGTTTCAACTTGTATATATAATAACCGAACAAAGACTAATAAGCAAACAATTTGCCTATTTTTAAAACAAAAAGTGAGTGACAAGGCTCACAAAAGAAGCCTTGTTTTAAAACTTAAAGAATAAAGCGCAATGAATGAGATTGATTATCAATTACCAGTTTATATTCTCGTGTTCCGTCCAGTTTCCCAAGTCGTAAATGACCTGATTTAACTTCAAAACCGTCAACAGAAAAAATAACTAAATCGTCCTGTTTAGGGTCGAAAACGTTAGTATCAGAAGTTTTAGGAATACTATTGACAACAGAGAATCGACCACGAGCAATTTGTTTCTGAGAGTCGTCAGCGTTGATTTCAAGTGCGTTCTTGTTTTTTAACTGCGTAGATAGCATTTGAATCATTAAGCGTTGATCAGAAATAGACCGTTGAATCTGATTTTCTTCTTTAATAGATTCAGAAATGATTGAATTACCACGTTTAGTTCGAGAAAAAATCAAACCAGAAACAAAGCTTTTCATTCTTCGTTTCAAATCAAAATGATTGTTTTCAAAATTTATATCAAGTTCTTTGTCAAAATCAATACGATCAGTGAAAAAATCAACGGATAAAGAGTCGTTTAGCATTTCGTCATAAATTTTTTTGAAGTAAATAAGTTCTGGATTACCATACTTACCACAGTAGTGATCATAAAATCCGATTCGTTCTTCAAGATCTTTTGATGAAACTTTATAAATCAGTCGAAGAAATGAAGGTAAGCTAAAGAATGGGTTATCAACCTCACCCTTAGAATAAGCCAGAAGCTCGATAAGGCGTTTTTCGAGTTGGTCTTCACTTTGGACAGGAAAAAGAATGTCGTCTGTCAGAGACTCGTTAAGCTCTTTCATTTTCTTTTCAAGAAATTCGATTTCGAACTCTTCAAAGTATTCAAGCTTAACAGCTAAAAATTCTTCTGCCATAGCAATATCAATGCGTGGGTCGTCAATGTATGAAACATATTCAGGAAGATGTTTAGTGTTTTTAAATACTTGACCGCTATTGCCTAACATTGATTTATTCCTTAACTAAATTGATAAGAGAATTATACTAAAATTTCTTTAAAAAAACAACAATTAAAATAGGCTATTTGTATTAAGTCATTCTGAGTAAAAGGGATTTGGCTTTTATGTATTCTTTTGTTAAAAGTTCTCTATTTTCATAACTATCAGGTAATTTTGTTTCTTCTTTTTTACCTTTTTTAAGTGATTTTGTTAAAATCAATGTGTCATAAAACGAAACAAGAGAAATAGATTTATAGCCAACTTGGGCATAAAGGATTGTTTCACCTCTATATTTGTATTGAGTAGAGCTTTTATTGTGTTCTAGGGAAAGCACAGTGACTTGTTTACTTTCAGTATCAATGAAAAGGATCTCATTGTGTTTGTTTACTTTTGAACCTTCGATTTCACGAATAACACCATTGACTTCAATTTGATAAGGTTCTGGGCTATCTTTCCAATCGGAGTCGAGAATAACCAATAAATCACAATCAGTAGGAATTTGATCTGCTGAAATTGAAAAACGCTCTACAATTTGCTCTATATTCATTGTTAAATCTCTGTTTTGTGAGAGAGTATTATAGCATTAAAAAGAAGGTAATAAAAGCAAAAAGCCCTTTGATAAGGGCTTTAAATTGTTTTGCTATCGAATGATTTTAATATCACTAAATCGAGAAATTTTTTTACCACGGCTAATAGCTCGGATCTGCGTTCTTCGTTTAATGAGATTGTTGTTTGCGACTCTTAAAACAAGTCGATTTTTGGTTCCACTTTCAATAACGCCTTTCCAGTGATCAATCTCTTCATTTAAAATAGTTCGAAGTGAACGTCCCGTTTTTTTCTTGATTTGCATAATATTCGCTCTCAATTTTATCAATTTCGGAAATAACTTTGTCTAATTCAGATACAAAATCGGCTTTTTTTAATTCTTCTTTATATCTTTTACGACTCATTATAACTAATGGTTCAAGATTAGGCAACAAATCATGGTCGTACTTTTTATAATCTAAATTTAATTCATATTGAAACAGAAAACCGATCTCATAAAGTGCCGATTTAATAGATTCTTCACAAAGTGAAGGGTAATCATCTAAGTTTTCTTTTGTTGCTTTAAATATAGATTTAAGCTCTTTGTTTGCATAAAGTCTAAATGAATCAAACCAACGTCTAACTTCGTTAATATCATTGTAGAAAAGACCTTGTGCAATAGCAGCTAATGGATTTTCGTCATGGTAGTCTAATCCACCACAATCTGGTTTTGATAAAGCATAAATTTGAAAAACTCGACCTGTTTTATCGGTCACATATAAATGCTGACGGTGACGCCCCGCAGAACTTGAATCTTCAATGTAATGGCAAGGTGCTTTTAAAGAATAAGGCTTATTTTTGATATCATTTTTATAAAAGAAATCACGAATTTCAGCCCAACCGTTAGCAACTTCTGGCTTTGATAATTCAATCATAGCTTTCTGAAGACAAAAATCTAGTTTTCTGTCACTGCTATCGACAAACGCCATATTTCGCCATCGGACATATGCGCCTTTTAAATGTGAGTTCATGATTTTTCTCTCTTTGACTTTAATGTAAGTATTTTAGCAAAACTTGTTTTAAAAAACAAGAATAAAGATAGGTGTATTTTTGTTTTTATTTTTGATATAATAAAACAAATAAGGCAATGTTAAGGTTTCAAAATGAGAGATTTAACAAGAGAACAAGCAGAGTTTTTGATAGAAAATGAAATAGAAAGGAAAATAGCAGAACTTCCTAACTATTACAGAAATTTATTCAAGGAAGAGAATAAACGACTACCATTTTGGTTAAAAACATATTTTATTGAAAGAAAAGTGAAAAAATATGTAGATTTAGAAGTAAATGGCTTTGGTTTCTTTTGCACAATAACGGGAATTAGAAAGAAATACGAAGAAAGAATAAAAACAGCTTAGTTTTAAAAATCCGCAACCAGTCAAAGAAGAAATAAGAACAATTCTTATTTGACGATAAGGTGCGGTTTTTTTTGTTTTAAAAAAAGATAGGTATGGTAACGTTATTGCGTTAAGGTTCGCAATATCGTTAAAGGAGAATACAATTGAGAAAAATTGTTTTCCTTGCCTGAATTTAAGGAGTAAGGCAAGAATAAGAAAACAAAAAAGCCTGTTGGACAACAGGCTTTAAGGAAATGTTTAATTAGTCTTCAAGATCTGGGTTTGCTTCTTTAAAACCACGATACCACGCATTGTTAAGTTCGAAAGTTTCAAAGCCACAATTACGGAAAGGGTTTTGCCCTTCAGTATGACAATTCAATCCATTGCGATATGCTTCCTCAGTCGTTTTAGGTCGTGCATTAACTTCACTCATAGTTTAGTTCCTCGCTGTTTGAATATGTAATAATTATAGCAAACTTACCTTAGTCTGACAATGAATTTTTTATTTTTAAAGAAAAAATTATTCGTCTTGAAAGATAAACGTATCTAAGAAAACAGTCACTTCATTTGTCTGTTGTTCCAGTAGATCCATTAAAGGGTGTCGGTTTCCATTAAAATCGAAAACATAATCTTCCGTTAAATAATGTAATAGTTGACCATTTACTCTAAGGTTACTATCACCAATATCAACCCCTTTAATAGTATCAGACTTCGTTTTAAATTCTTCTAACCATTCACTTCTCAAAAGCTTTTTAATGCGAAAGAGAACCTTAGATTGAATATTTGAAAGTTTAGGATCGAATCTCATAACCCGCCTTAAACAATATCGACCATGCCGAGTTTTTCAAACTCTTCATTTTTAGCTTTAACAGAAGTGATCGCAATTCCACAAAAAACAAGAGTAAATAAAACAAGACCAATTCCAAAACTAAGAGGCATTTCTTCAACAGTATGAGCAGGTTGTTGAATTTCTGATTGTAAGGTTTGGATTTGAAGTTCTTTTGTTTCAAGAATAGCTTCAAGTCTTTGTTGCTCTAAAATGGCGTTTTGCGCTTTAAGTTCTGCAATTTGGATTTCTTGGCTTTTCATTGAAATGACCTTTTATCTCTTTGTTTATAATAAGATAATTATATAAAAAATTAAATCAAAAGACAATAAATTATTGCTTTTGGATTAAGAAAATTGAATGTTGTCGTTAAGAATTTTTAAATTAATGATTTCAGACAATTCACCACTAATTGTTATATTTTTAATTCGTTTTAAGTTGTTTTTTAATAGTGCGGCTTCTATATTGTTAAAAAATGATTTTGTTGCAAATGCTTGGACACGCTGAACGTCATAGCCTTCGATACCATTTTGGATATCTTGTTGAGAAACAAAATCAGATTTAAACAATGTTTCTACTTCTTGTTTATGGTTAAGTGCAGAAATGATAGTTTCAACAGTAGGAACAAGAAATACATATTCTGTTTTTAGAGTTTCTGTGAAAGTCATAACAAGTCTCGCATTTGCTTTAAAAGATAGGGTAATATTATCAACAAAAGACAAAAAAGTAAAGAAAAAGGTGACTAAGTAGCCACCTTTTTTATTTTTTAATTAACGATACATTGCAACATTAATTCTATGTTCTTCTTCTTTTTTGTTTTTACCAACAGAACCTTTATGCCCAAAGTAAAAAGTATTCCAGTAATCGCAGTAAGGCTCATCAGACAAATCTTCGTCTTGTTGTTTAACATATCCACCTTCTCCACGACTCCAATCGTGAGAATTAATGATTCTCCAAAAAGCTTTTTGAAAAAAGAACTCTTCAGAACGATCACAGTTTCTATTTCCTTGTTGAACCTCAAAAATGACTTCTTGGTTATCTAAACTAAGTTCAATATGTCCATGTAAAGAATAAGAGCCATAACTGAAACTATTAACTTTATTTGTAATTTTTCGGCAAGAGCTACGTCTAGGCTTTAAAAGCTTACCTTCGCCACTTCGGAACATTTCGTCAAGTGCATATTCAAGAATGTCTTCGTGTTTTTCAAAAGCATATAGTTTTTTGATTTTGTAATAACTATTTAATGTAGAAGAACTTGTATTGTAAAAAGTGTCTCGGATAGCAGACATATTTTTTTTGATTTTGTTCTTTTTTGCGTATTCATAAAGAGCCGTGGCATATTCAAACTTATGCTCTTCAATGTTATTAGCTAGTTCACGGAATTTACGCAAGATTTTTTTGTAATTGCCTTTGTTAAATTTATAACGGGCAATCATACGTTGTTCTAGAGCCATGTGTGTATCCTTTTTTTTGTGTTGTGTGTGTGCTTGGCAAGTATAACAAAAAAGAATAAGGAGCGCAATAAAAAAAGAGATTTGTTGATTTAAATAAAAAAAGGGCTTCATAGCCCTTTTTTGTTTTTAATGTGTTTTATTTTTCAATAAATCGAATGTATTCATCGCTAAAATCAACGTCAGTACCTTTCAAGTATGCGTGTTCTTCAACTAGATTACCTTTACCAAGAGTAACATGTGGAATAAATTCGTGATCATACTGAATACCAAGTTCTTTTGAATAGAAATCAAAACGATCTTGAAGGTATTTTGTGTGGTTAATGATAGCGACAGTTAAATCTACGTGTTCCCAGTAAACGATATCTTCAACATTTGTTCCGTGTCCACGCATTCCATATTCGCCAAGATAAAAGCGAGGGGTTGCTTTAAGTTCACCATACATAAGGGTTAGATGAAAATGGTCGATTGGGTGTTTTTCTTTTTTATCAAGAAACTTAGCGTTAAGACCTGCATAAAGAATCATTGCCATGATGTTTGTTCTCTTCTTTAAAATGATAAGGTAATTATAGCAAGACAAAGACTCATAAACAAGCATTAAAATCAAAAGAAGTCTTCTTTTTGCAATAACAAAAGAAAATTATTCTCATTATCAAATACGACTTGTTTTCTATCTTCGTTCCATAATGTAAATGATTTATTTAATTCAAGTCCTTTATTTTCAAAAGAACAATTATCAAATAACATTATCGCTTTATACTCACATTTAAAATTAATATTGATTTTGTCTCGATACATTAATTCAAATAAGTCTTGATCAAAAGGTTGAAATAAATTTAATTCAGGATCTTTGTGAGTATTTATTAAGTGTTTATTTAAAATATTAATAAGTTTTAATGAATTTAAGAAAGAAAAATTAGAAGGTAATTTATTATAAAACAAAGAACCAAATAAAAAGTTCATATCAATATTTTTTAAAGAATTAGAACTTAATATCTCACAGTTGTTATTTTCAAAAAGAGTGATTAAATCACAACAATGAACTAATTTAGAATCACCGTTTTTAAATAAAATAGGCAATTCATAAAGATTGGTAAAATCAGGGATAACCCTTTTAATCGATGAATTACCTCTGTATAAATCTTGTCTAAGCTTTAATGAGTCAGGTCTTGTGCTCCCCATGTAAACTTCATTTTTATCGACTTCATAGATAAAACAATCGTGTGCTCTATCCTTATCGCCTATAAAGCTAAAATGAAAAAGATAAGCGTTGTATTCAGGTTGATATATAAGAAAGGCGTCAAGGCTATCGGGGTTATCAAATAGAGTCTTTATTATAAGTGCGAACTGATCGGTTTCTTCTTTGGATATTTTATTTTCTTCTTTTGCTCTGGATATAAAATAAGAAAAAAACCAAGTATTAGGAATAAGGTTACAATTATGAGTATTGAACTTAATATAAACTTCATTATCTATATTTTTAGGATCAATAAAATTAATATTTTCGAAAGCATAATAGGCAACGGCAATATTAAGCAAAGAAGATTTATAATCAGAAATGAAATTTAAATAATCACATTTCTTTTTATTGTTAGATAAAACTTGAGTTAATTTTAATTCTTCTAAATAGTTCATACTCTGCTCTGAAAATAGTTTTTCAATATTTTACCATAAGCAATAAATGTATTCAATTAAAGAAAAATGTAATTTAATTTAAAATAATGTAAAATAAATTAAAATAAAAAAAATGCTTGGAGAACCAAGCATTAAAAAAAATATTAACAAGGGTTAT
>CEVA01130915.1_pt1 | contig 66049 bp, 115 predicted proteins | sample 361521 | NCBI WGS metagenome assembly CEVA01 (sample SAMEA2622823, study PRJEB7988) | marine metagenome | isolation source: saline water (ENVO:00002010), including | reverse complement strand
AAACATCGAGCTTCGTTATGGTGATATTTTCCTAGACGTTATCTGTATTGGCTTTAACGAATCAAAAGAAAACCCACTTCGAGAACTTGCTAAAACTCGTAATGTTGTTGGTTTTGTTGATGACCGACCTAAACACCTAGAAGAAGCAATTTCAGCAGGTATTAAGCCTATCCTTATGTCTCGTGGCGTTGACGTTTGTCCTGTTAACGCTGAACGATACAATGTTATTTCTTGTTTGAGTGAAATTAAAAACATTCTTTAAACTTAACAACATTCATTAGGTTGATTAAAAGCCAATAATCTTATTGGCTTTTTTTGTTTTTTTTGCTATAATTTCTATACTTTAAATCAATGAGATAATTTTATGCTACGTATTATCCTTAACGACGAAATCAAATGTTTTCCATTTCTAGACCTTGAAGAAGCAAAAGAAATGCGAAAGCTTTACATTGATAAACTCAATGCAAACCCACAAATCGCTGTTATTAAGTTAGAACACACTGATATACATCCTGTTCCTAATGAAAGTGAGAATAATTTTTACATTATTCTTCTTAAACGTAAAAATGGTCGAATGGGTTTCCGTGATAAAGACAGTTATGTTTACTACGATCCAGAACAACCGTTTTACGACATCCTAGACGAAGAGGAAAAACAACCAAATGTTAGTTAATATCCCGTTTATTGTTTCCACCGAAGAAGAACTTAAAAAGTGCAAAGATAAATTAATGGCTGTTCGTGGTGAAGCAGGTGAAGATTTAGAAATTTTTGATTTTCAAAATAAAGTTCCCCAACACTGCACAGAATCATTTTTAGGCTTTGAAGATTCAACAGGTCTATATGACTGCCGTTTACGTAGTAAAAGTGTTTATTATTCTGTTGATCCTCAATTTGAACTGTTAAGTTACACAACTAATTTTCCACTGCCTGTTAAACTGGTTGAAAATATTCCTACTTTTTATGACGGGGAGTTCGAGAAACAAGAAGATTTATTGTGGAAACGATACGGATTCACTCGAAGTGTTGAAGATTTTATGACACTTATTGGAAATCAATTAAAAGAGTCAAAGCGAAAATTTGCTATTATCTTAAGTGAAGTTGAATACTACGACACTCTGTTTAATAAAAATGGGCGTATTTACCATACCGATCATTCTTCATTTGATTTAAAAGAAGGTGATAAACTGATTAATTTTAGTATTTACGAATTAAAAGAAAAGTCAGAATACACAGTCCCTAATGAAGAAAAAATGACAGCATTAGCTATTGTTATTCAAAGTGAAGATTTTAAAGAAAAAATTGATTTTCTTGAAAATATTAACAACAAAGAACTAACAGAGCAAAAATTAAAAGATTATCAACTTTAAAAGGCTAAATAATGACATTAACAAAAACACAAGAAACAGAAGACCAAAAAGAACTGCGAGAGCAACACGAATCTGGTGTTGACATCGATACATTTATGCTTGCGTTCTTACACGAACAATAATTTATTTTTATTTTTTAAAGGAAGTTTTTGCTTGAAAACTTCCTTTTTTTCTTTAGTGATGTTATGATATTTGTATCCCAAAAAGAAACCTTAAATAAAAAAACTTCGGAGAAACAAATATGTTAGAACAATTTATGATCGCAATTAATGGACTTATCGCAATCGCTCTAACTCAACTACCTGTTCCTAAATCTTGGGTTAAATTCGCACCTGTATTTGGTCTTATTGGTCAACCATTCTGGCTAATCTCTACATACCAAAATCAGCAATTTGGTATTTTCACTGTTTGTTGTTGCTACTTAGGTCTATGGTCTATCGGCATTTATCGTTCTTGGCTTGCAAATGACAAAGAAGGTTGGAAAGATTTTAAAACCAACTTTCAAAAAACTGAAAAACTAATTGGTTAAAAAATTACTATTCATTAACTTTGCAACAAGTTGCAATTAATTTTAATAAAGCATTGTTATTTCGAATCAAAAAAAAGAAATTTTAGCCAAGCCATTTCGCTTTGGTGTGATTATCGGGACTTAAAGAGAGTAGCATTGCTGCTCTCTTTCTTTTTTGCTGACTCAAAACCTTACTATATAGATGTTAAACTTTTTTATTTCATTCTTTTTAAAGATGTGGTATAATTACCTTTCTCTATGGAGGAATTATGGATCTATTAAAAAAATTAAAAGAAATTTCTGATTCTGACCTTAAACTACCCGTTTTCATTCGTATGTCTACTTTTGTTGGTAACATCAGAAGTGTTGATGTTGTCAGTTCAAAAGTATTCAAAAAAGGAGACGGCGAGCTTTGTCAGGTCTTATCTTTGCGAAACTCAGACTTTGACAAAGATTATATTCAAAATTATTGTGAAGCTAAAGGTGTTGAATTAGAATATGATGAAGACGAAGGTTATTTAGAAGACCTTTGTATTGACCCTATTGAATCAATTGAAGAATTAATTGCCGATTTAGAACTTAATCTAAACAAAAACATTCAAGATATTAGATATAGCGCATTAACAGGATTATCAGGCAAAGAGTATGTTATTACTTCAATTAATAAAGATGTTTATCATATGTTTGGACTTCCAAATGATTGTTTTATTATAGAAGTTAAATAAAGGAAATATCATGAATCTATTAAAGAAATTAAAAAACATTCCTAATGATAAAAGACATTTAAATCTTTATCATCATTATCCTAAAAAATATTTTAGAATTACAGAGATTAGTTCTGAAATTGTTAGTTTTTATGAAAAAGACAAGAATCTTAAATATCAAAGTATCTTTTTCAAATATGATAGTGAAAATATTTTTACGAAAGATAAAGTTAAACCATTAACTATAAATGATATTATTGAAATTTTAGAAAATACCATTAATGAAAATGTTACTGATCATAGGTTCTTTTATATTGGTATGTCTGACTTAGTTTATCAGTGCTCTGACACCATTAGTTATAATACAGATGAGGAAGGAGAAAACGAATGCTGTTACGTTATTCACAATTAATTATTTTCAAAAAAGTTGATTAAATCAGGTTTTTATAGCAAAGAAACAACCAACTTTGAACCTATAGGTTGTTGCCTAGAAGAATAATTTCATACAAAATATTTAAAACGCAAGAGGCAACTTGCGTTTTTTTATGGAATTTATAGCATAATTTAAATTAAGGATTATTCGCTAAAACAAACATAAAAAACATTAACAACAGCTTAGTTCTTAAATTAATATCCCTTCCATTCAGTTTGTATGACTTCTATTGTATACCTATTTTTTGCTATTTTTACCATTATTAGATTAATTTTTTATTTTATTTAAAAAAAAAGACTACCCGAAGGTAGTCTTTTTTGTTTTATAATTTACGAAATCAACGTTTTTTGTTAAGTTTAAGCAGTTCTTTTGATTCACCTGCACGTTTATCAAAGACCTCAAATGCTTCGTTTGTCACCTGTCGAATTCGCTCACGTGAGATACCGTGGTTTTCTGCAATATCAGACATATTCCATTTCAATGTATCTGTAATTTCGTCAAGATAAGGAACAGGCTTACGCTTCTTCGTCTGCAGGTAAACAATTGAGCCTTTCCAGATAGGTAGGAATACATTTTTGATATCTTCAAGAATAAACGGGACCTTTACGTGTTTTTGAAGAATCTTTTTGTATTTCACTTCACTAACCGTCATATCCAGATTTATATTTTCATAACGAGCAAGCACTTTCTTTTCTTTCCAATTAAGACGTTCTTTGTGCTCTTTAATAAAGTTAATATCAAGCTTGATGTCATGATTAATTACAAATGCTGCTTCTTTCCAAGTAGATACTTTTGTTTCTGTGCTTGGCTTTTTAGCTTTTTTCGTTGCAATTTCATATGATACGTCTTCTTCACCTGCTGATTTACTAGCAATCAGATAAACTTTCTTTGTTGTTTCTAAGTCATGAACTTGCTTCATTTGGTCATATTTGATTAGAGCTTGCATACGATCAAATACGGGACAGCAAAGCACTTTCTCAAAACATTCTTCACCGATCTTTTCAAGAGTCGATTGCGCCATTTTACCCTGCTTTTGGTAAGATTTCTGGCTTGACGCCCAGAAATTAAATGATTCTTTTGTTGTGCTTGCCGAAATCATTTGCAGATTATGAGGTTTAATACCAAATTCAAGAGCTTTTTGAAGAACAGGCAAGTAAGCTTCTAGTTGTGAAGGCTTACGCTTAAACAATTGAACGCCATGAGATTCTAAAAGTTCATTGATTTTCGTTGCTTTATCTTCGTCCATACGACTTTGAGCAAGCCAAGTGCTTATACCACGATTAAAAATTGGTTGAAGTTCTTCATCGGAAGGTAGAATAGACACATCGTTTTCTTCCAAATACTTTTCAAGACGAGCAAATGTTGTCTCCCAAGGCACACCTTGATTGTCAGCACCGATTTTGCCCATTACTTCGTATCTTTCAAACAGCTCTATCAGAACCGCACGATTGTTCATTCGGGTAGGTGAGTTTTTATCTTCACGAACATTTCGCTCAATGAAGCCCAATAGATACTTATCCTCTTTCTCAGTTGGTCTACGACCATGTTTTTGGATAAATTTTTCAAGTTTCTTTACATTGTTTTTAAATATAGTTTCATTTTTTGTTGACATACTTCCCAACCATTGTTTATTTTCAGATAGTGTCCTAATTCTAGCTTAACTTTAAAAGGTGTACAAGATTTTTTTTCTAAAATCAAGCTAAAATTAGATCTCCCTCTCATTTTTTATTAAGTTTTTTTATGCTTTTCTATTAATGTTTTTAACTTTAACAGAACGAACCAAGCGTTTATCGAAAGATTCAAAAAGATCATTCGTTACCTGACGAATACGTTCACGAGTTAAACCATATTCGTCACCAATATCAGACATATTCCATTTTAGACTTTCTGTGATTTCTTTCATATAAGGCAATTTACGACCTTTTTCTTTAAAACTTTCTTCTACGACTTTTTTCCATAGCTCTAACGTTAGTGATTCCAAATCTTTGAAATCAAAAGCACCTTTAATATGTTTTTTCAATATCTTTTTAAACTTCAATTCACTTACTGAAAGTTCTGTATTTACATTTTTATACTTTTCAAAGAAAGCACGTTCTTCTTTTGATAGTAGTTCTGACTTTTCACGAATTGAATCAATATCGTTTTTAATGTCATGCACTACGACAAACTCAATATCATTCCAATTCGCTGCTTTATCAGCTTTAAATTTCTTTGGTTTCTTTGTTGTTACTTCATAAGTAAGATTTTCTTCACCTGCTTTTTTAGTCATTACAAGGAATACTTTTCGAGTTGTTTCTAGGTCAATATTGGTTTCCATTGAATCAAACTTAGCAACAGCACGTATTTTATCAAATACAGGGCAACAGAATACTTTGTTAAATGGTTTCTCACCAATTTCTTCCATTACCATAGGGTTTAGCTTACCGTCTTGACTTTGCTTCTTCTGGTATGACGCCCACCAGTAAAAATCGTCATTAGCTTCTGTTACTGCAAACATTTGTAGGTTCTTGGGTTTTAGACCTAGTTCAAACGCTTTTGAAATTACAGGTAGGTAAGAGATCAAACGTTCTTGTGGTGACATAATATTAACCTTTTTTTGTTTAGGAATTAGACATAATTTATTCTTTTTGATGCATAAAGTCAAGCTTTTTATTTGACTTTATTTCTTTTTTTTTCTTGCCTTTTTTCTTTTTCTTTAGTATTATTTACACACTTCTTAACTGAAAGAGAGATTTTATTATGCCACATTTAAACCAAGGCGCTACCATTATCAATGAAAATGCCAATCACGGTGCAACGATTCAAGAAGTTTTATCAAATCTTGAAATTGAAGCGGTTGAAGTATTGACTTTCATAGTAGAGACAATTGAAGATAAAGACGTTTCAAAAGCAATCGTTCGTTCTTCTGACAACAATACTGCCCCGTTTGTTGCTTCTGCATTAGGCGACCTTGTTAATATTGGCTTGGTTCAAATCTTAGACACAAAAGGTAATGAATCTATTGCTACTGTCAAACAAGACGTTTATGACGCTGTTATTAACTTCGAATTTGATTTCTAATCTTCTTCATTGATTTTAAGGCATAGTTTCGACTATGCCTTTTTCATTTCTGTCTCAACGAGATTTTGCTACTTTTTAATGTTTTTTATATTTTTATTTTATGATAAAATATTTATTATTCAAAAAATTTAATTTATAGAGGAAGAACAATGGAATACAGTTTAAATGACATAGTTGTTGTGTCATTCACTATTTTTGGTGTAATTTATGCCATTTTGTCTGATTATGCTGATTTTAATGAAGCCACTCGATTTAAAATCTTAAAAGCATTATCAACAAACAAAAAAGAGATTTTAAGTCGCAAAGATTTTCTTAATGATAACCTATCAGAAGAAGATAAAAACGAATCTATTGATATCTACACTCGTTATATTCAAGCGAAACTTGACAGTAAGGCAAAAGAACGAGGTTATTTTGCTGATACTAAGTCTATCCTTGATCAATTTAAATCTAAAAACCATTTTCATTATGCACAAATCCAAACAGGGGTTTTTAAAGAGAAACATACTCGACAAGGTTCTAACGGAACTGAAACCAAGTTTTTCTTTGTTCTTAATGATGAAATGTTAAACGCTGCTTAAATTATCCCCTACAAAGGATAATTTAGCGATTATCCCCTGTAAGGGATAACAACGTCGATATCCCCGCTTGGGGATATTTTTTTTCTTTACTTCTGAAAACATCGATGAGATCATAATGTCTCTACAATATGAGGCTTTATTATGGCGAATTTTAACAATCTCCCTACATTAAAAAAACGATTTGAAAGTTACGCAAAAATGGAACTTCCAGAAATGTTCCATGTTACTACTGAAAGTAATGCCCGTAGAATACTCGAAGAAGGTCTTTTAACTCAACATATGGGTAAAATACACGGTAGTATGGACACACAGCCGACAGAACCCGTAGTTTATCTTTCTAAATATCCTGATTCAAACAACCTTAATTCAGATCTTTTTAATACAAATGAAAAGATTGTGTCTTTACATATAAACCCAAAATGTATAGACCTTAGCAAGATTTACCCTGATGATGGTATGTTTGCTGCTATTGGTAATGAAGATTACTTTGAAACTACAGAAGAAATTGCAGAATTGTTAAATATACCTATGGAAGAAGCTCAATATATCTATGAAAAAACATATGAAGTGAATTCTGATAATTTAAAAGAATGGAAGTGCTTTGCTCTGTTTTACTTGTTTACAGAAGGTGAAATCTCTGTTGCTCACGATATCCCGAAAGAACATATTAAGTTCGACCACTATGTCGAGATAAAATATCTCTAGAATAATTTTTGTGCAAAAAATAAACGAAACTCCTTGGCATTAAAAATCAGCTTTGTTACAATATCTTTACTTTCTGAAACAACTGACAAAAAGGTGATAATATGACTTTACAAGAAATTTTTACCAACCTATCTTTGCCAGAGATTTTGACGTTTGGTGTTGGTGGTGCAATCGTTGCCATGTATGGCATGAGCAAGCTTCATAAAGACGAAAATATCGACGATTAAAAACAGATTTACTTACAAAGAAGGCTTGTTTATCAAGCCTTTTTTTTGTATAATTTAACCATCAAAATACTTATATTTAAGGTTATCAAAATGAAATTGATTCATAATATTAAAGATTCAATCCTTACTTTTTTAAAAGGCAATGACGGCTTTGAAGTTCTTTACAAAAAAGAAGCTAATAATATCGATCAAATGAACAAAGATAGTGAAACCTTAATCAAAATGATTCAGACCTTTGAGAACGAAAACAAAGATAATACTGGATATGACGTTTCCCTTGTTCTTGCTAATCTTGTCAACGAGATGACCAAAAGCGAACAAAATAACAGTTTTAAATTCAACAAGTTATTTTCTCACCTCATTACTAATAAAGTTGCCGCTCAGATTGAAGACTTAAAGTATCTAATGCTTAAATTAGAAGAAAATAATTTTATTAACACAACAAGTAAAACTGAAATGTATGACCAGTCACAATCAGCAAACCACTTTTACAGTGTAATCAAAAATGGTGAAGAAAAAGCACTTTATGTTAACTCAACAATTCAGTTTATTGTTTTTATCAAAAAAGAAACAATTTACATTCGCAAAGTTTCTACCAATGATATTGAAAAAATTATTTCAAATGGCTTTGTTGACTCATTTTTTGATTTATATAATTTTGATTCTGACTTCATTCTTGAATCCGATTTATTTAATGATTTATCTTTACCCAAATCTCGAATCCAATCAATGTCGTTATTAGAATTGGCTTTGTTTAATATCCATAGTGGAGCTTGCTCTATTGAAATCGAATTTAAAGAAGAATAATTATGGATCTAGATTGTTCTTGTTTAAAATGTAATGGTCAAGAAATTACGGACGATATTTCACATTAAAAGGTTGTTTTTTGCGACCTTTTTTTGTATAATTATCTTATTGAAATGAGAACTTTAAAGGTTATTTTATGCAAGATACTCAGAAACGCCACATTGTAGCAAATCTAGATTCAGTTGATTTAGGTAATTCCGTTCTTTGTGTTTTAGAATATGACAAAGAAGGTCATTTTCCTACCGACCTTATTGTTGTTGCCGAATATGACGAAATTGACGATAAACTAACTTGTGATTTCTCTCGTTTTCCAGATCTTGAAGGTAAAGCAGTTGGTGATGATTCTTTTGACCAATATTTGTCTCTTGTTGACGCTATGGAAAAAATCTATCTAAACTCAACAAACGACAACGAAAATAAAGTTTCAAAAATTAAGATCCCCGTTTATACTTCTATTGACCATATTAAAAAGAAAAGTGGCGAAGTTCTTTGTTCAGAAGATTTTGAAAACAAACATATGATTGAGTTTGCAAAAGATAAATGTCATATTGAATATGCAATTGAAGACCACTACCGAAATCAATCTAACCTAAGTCCATTTGGTGGCATGTTCTTAGACGACTACTTGAAAGACAGAATGAAACGATTAGGTTATTAAAATTAAAGAAAAACGACTTGATTCATGAGTCGTTTTTTTTGTATTATATAACTATTGAAACAAAGCGATAAAGGCTATTGAAATGATTACTTTAAAAGAAAATAAATCTAACGCACCATTGTTTATCAGCTTCTATAATGTTGTTACCAAAGAAAAGCAAAACAATATTGTTAAATTCGATACTGTTAATGAATTAGCACTTGGTTTGGTTAAAGAAATCCTGACTATCGACAAAAAACTGTCTGACGTTGTTGTTGCTGACTTAGATTTTGTTTTACTTGCTAACGGTGATAAAAAAGAAAATCTTTCAACAACCCAAGATTTTAATCACAAAATGTTACTTGTTCCTTTCTCTGGTTGGAATATCAATCTTTCTGTTGTAAATCGTGGTCGTCGAACTCGACTTTATTTTGCAGACAAAGAACTTATGCCTGATTTGGCTGATCCTGATATTGACCTATACCACGTTGTGAAAGTACCTAAGAATATCTCTAAGCATGTTAGTAAAGGTAAAATGATTGTTTCTTGTTCTGACGAATACGCTAAAATTTACCATGACTCTGCTTACACAATCATTGATACCGTCAATAAAGACGAACTTTATGAAAATATTAACGTAGACTTTGAAAAATACGACTACTTTATCGCCAAAGAGTTTGTTAAATAATTTTAATAAGGCACTTTCATAGTGCCTTATTTTTTGATATAATAAAGAATAGTTATAAAAGGAGTGATCATCATGATTATGAATATTTTAGCTAAAATCTTTTTATCAAAAGAAGCCAGAGAACTTGCTGAAATTGCTCGTGAGCAAAATTGTCAGTTTAAAATGACTCAAAATAGTGGCGGATACTGTATACACAGAATTGATAATGTAGATAAGAAAAAATAAACAGCTTTCTTGGCTGTTTTTTTTATTTTTAAAACAAAACCTTTCTTTTCTCTAACTATTGTTGTATAATACAATCAGTTTGAAACGTTAAGAGAAATTTAAATGCAGTTTTTTATTAGTCAAAATGGACATATCCTTGCTATTGATTTTGAAGTAAATCTATCAAATATTGATGGGCAAGTTTCTATTTATAACAATGAAGAAGAACTGCAGTTAGACTACCCTAACATTACAGACAATGACATTTCTAACAATATCCCTGTTCTGACGAAAAAAGTAACTGGTGAAGACGTTGAATATTTTCTCAATTCTTCCAAACTTAACAACGAACACGTTAGCTTAAGTTATGATGAAGATATTGAAGATTGGATTTCCGTGCAAGCTGAAACTTTCTCGACTAACTCAGGTTTACATTTCTAAGAGAGGATTAAATTATGGTTAAAATGCACCCTATGTTCAAAACGTCAATCCCTAGTGGTTTAAGCAAATCGCAAAAAGAATTGTTTGATAAATTATCCAATAAAGGCTATCAACTATTCTGTAACGAGGGCGAAAAATACCGTTGTTGGATTGAAAAAGGCAGTCAAAAAGCTTATGTTGATAATCGCACGGTCAATGCCTTATCAAACAAAGGCTATTTACTTCCCGATGATTCTTATCAAAATGATAAAATCGCCAAGTTCCGAATGAAACTAAATACTCGACTATAAGGTTAAATAATGAAATTCCATTCTGTTTCTCATTTAATTGAACAGCTTAAAGACCCAAGCCTGTTTGAAAAAATCAGAGAGTTATTTCTTTCTGGTAAAATTGGTGAATCACTTGGTAAAAGCCCTGCTGAGTTTGACGTTTTTTATATTGACACATTAGATTGTTGTTTGAAAATCAAAAACAAATCGGCTGTAGTTAATTTTGGTCGTGGTAAAGATCCTTATGGTGAAGAACCCAACCATTTTATCAAAATACCGCATGGATTTATAAATAATGAAACTATAGAACATTAAATAATTCTTTTATTTTTAAAACAAGCCTTGCTTTTATAGCAAGGTTTTGGTATTATATGTGCATTAACTAATTGACGTTATGGGGTGTAGAATGGAAAATAAAACATTAAAAATAGTTTTAGAATCTGTCGCAAAAGACAATAAAAAATACAATGAAATGATGGATTCTATTAGCAGTGAAGTTTATCAAGCGATTAATCGCTATGTTGGCGGCTACAATGACTCACTAGGTAGTTTTGAAAAATCTTTTAATATAAATGAAATCGATCTTATTAAGCGTATTCGAAATCACACTGAAATGACGGTTGAAAAACTTGAAATGAAACTTGATATTGACATTAACAACCCTGAAACTGTTCAGCTTATCAGTGATCTTGCTAGTGGTGAAAAAGACATTGTTGATATTGAGGTAATTGCATAATGTATGCAGTCTTTCAAGAAGAAAACCGAAAGAAAAAAGACGCTACCAGAAATGGCGTCTTAACTACGGTGCTCCATGATTCTAAAAGAAATGGCACATACCGAAATAACAAGATTAAACGAAATTCTTCTTGCCCTTGCGAAAGCGGCAAGAAATACAAAAACTGTTGTTTAAAAAGCGAACGAACAGTTGATATATTCAAAAAATTTAATTTTTAATGTAGCATTTTAAACCATATCTTGTTATAATAACCCTATCTTAATTAGCGAGAATATTCACTATGGCTTCTAAAACGATTCTTACAATGGATAAAATTTCAGACGTTTGTCTTGGTTACTGGATTCGTAATGATACGCCTTATTACCAAGTCCAAGTCCAAGCTAAAAATGGAAGACGTTTTATTCTTTTAGGTTCAAGAACAACTAGTGAAGAAAAATGTTCTAATTTAATAGAAAAAATTAAATCAAAAGGGCAAATCGATCTTAGTAATTTTATCGAAGTTCAGCCTGATCCTGAAAGTGAAGCCTATTCTATTATGAAAGAAAAAGGTATTCTTGAAACATTAGAATCATAACAGAAACTTTTTTTCGAATAATGAAAAAAAACACTTGCAAGAAGATTTAAAGTTTACTATTATACACACCAACGAAACAACTTATTGAAATATAAACAAAAAAAAAGGAAAATTAATGAAACCAGTATTTAAAATTCAAGATCTACTAGCTAAACAACTTAAAGCACAAGGTAAAGCACACAACGAAGAAACTGTTGAAAAACTTTTCCGAGAAGCAATTTCTACACGAATGGCTGAAGACCCTGAATTTTTCGCTGACGTTTTGAATCTTGCTACAGCCAAGCAACTTCAAAAGCAACATACTGAAAAGGTAGCACAGAATAACGAAGAAAAAGCGGAAACACTTTTTGACCTTGGCAATGTTCTTTCTCAAATTGCACAACAAAAAGTAACAGGAAAGCAACCAAACAGTCAAAAACAAGCAATGACGAATGATACACCTGAATCTGATATTCTTACTACTATGGTGTTTATGCCTTTTGTAGAAGAAGAACCAGAGCAACCTAAATCTCTTACACAAGATCAAGAGGCACTGATTAAAGCGTCTATCACAGAACTGAAAAAATTTGGACTGCCAGTAGAACAGCTTTATGCAGAGCTAGAAAAAATTGAATCAGAAAAGCAAGCACCAAAAGACCAACATGCTTTTATGCGAAACTTTGCTGAAAAACTTGCAGAAGATTTAAATATTGATTCGGAAGATATCATTATTATTGCAAAATAAATATTTATTTACATACAAAAGCCGTATTGAAAAATACGGCTTTTTCTATTGCTTTATTTTATTTCTATTGCTATAATACACCTATCAATAAAAAAGATTAAAAAGGTTTTAATAATGTTTATATTTAGATTCTCATTTATTTTTATTTTTAAAAACCTTTATCTTTTTGCCAAAAATCTTATTGTTTTTTCTAAACATTTTTCAGTATTCCCATTCTCTCTATATCAATTTAGAATTATTAAAGTAAGAAAATTTAAACCTTGGCAAATACAAAAAAGACATCGTATTTTTTTTTGGAAAGATATAGAGGGTGGTTTCGACTCTTTTCAGGAAGCAAAAAACAAGGTAGAAGAAATTAAAGCAAATAGATAAGTCTGCAAAGGCTTATCTTTTTTTTGATGAAATATATATTATGCAATTTGTTAAAGCGACAAACAAAATCACTTACCCTAATCAGGCTATTTTTTCAGTTCTCTCTGACAATAAATCATTGATTGACTATATATTTAAAGATTACAGTCAAAAAGAAGATTTAAAAGACGCTATCGGTAGCCTTGCCAAAAGTATTTCTCGAATTTAAAAATAAGCAACCAATAAAAAACCGCCACTTAGCGGCTTTTTTGTTTTTGTATTAAACTCAAAATTTATGCACAAAAAAAAGCCCTAACAATAGGGCTTTTCTTTTCAATACTTTTAAGCGAAATCGAACATTACCATTTCTGTATAAACTTGAGCTTGTTCTTTCAATTCCTTAATTCTACATTCTACGTCATAATCTGTTAGATTTTCTGCAAATTGATTTTCTGGATAACCCATCTTTTGCCACTCTTCAGAAGTACAAACTTTTGCAGATTCTAAGAATCGAGTTAGATTACCTTTTTCATCCAAATATAAAGGTTCTCCATCCGCCATATGTGGAATACGGTCATCACAAATCACAACAAGAGAACATTTATTTCTACCCGAAATAAAATCGTCTCTTTCTCGAATATCACCTAAAAGAACTTCCAGTTTTTGAATCTTTGATAGCAAAAATAGGTAAGCAGTTTTATGATTCATTTTTTCATCTCTATGTTGTTTTAAACTATCGTTATTATAGCAATAAAAATTTATTTTCTCAATCATTTTTAAAAACAAATTATACTTACTCTTGTATTTTATTATTTCTATGCTATTTTAATTTTCATTGTTAATAATTTTATCTAATTTAAAAATAAAGGAGACCAACAATGACAGAAAAAAAAGAAGACAAGAAAGAAGAACTTAAGGCAAAAGCAGAAGAACTTAAAGCAAAAACAACAGAGCAAGCCAAAGAAAAAGCCGAACTAGCGAAAGAACAACTTTCAAAAGTTGATTTTAAGGATAAAAAAGTTTTAGGTGGACTTGTGGGTGGTGGAGTTGCAGTCATTCTTTTAGGTAGCTTGCTATTTGGTGGCACACCTATTATTGAAAAATATCAAAACACCTCTTTAAAAGCTGACGTATCTTACGATAGAACACAAGATGAAGATTACTCAATTAGTAAAGGTGCTGCAATGAACTACAAAGGCAAATATGATGTCCAATTTACAAAATCAGGCATTGTTGTTGGAGGTACAAATAAGGTAGATGGCACTTGGGAAGATAACGGCAGTACATTTAAACTTTTGAATCCGAAAGAACCTTCTCGATATTTTGAATTTTATGAAGAAAAAGATGGCGTCTTGTGTATGACTAAAAGTGGTGATAACAAATACATGTGTTTTAAAAATTTAAACACATAATTAAAAGATAAAAAAAATAAAAAAACCGCTTCCTGCGGTTTTTATTTTTGTCATATTACTCTAATTTACTGAATTTAAAATATAAATTATATTGATATTTTATATATTCTTTGTTATTTTTTCAAAAATAAAAAAAAATATATAAAAAGATGAAAAGTTTTTTAACATAAACGTTCCCTTATACCAATACTAAAAATTAATGAGGGTAGGTCATGGACATTTTTAATAAAATAACTGTAAAAACAAAATTAGTGATTATTTGTATATTAGTCGCTTCTTTATCTCTAATTTATGCAATATTTGAAAACCACAGCATAAATAAAATAATTGAACTTGAAGATATTAAATCATTAAATTGGAAAGTTGAGGCTGAAATATTAACATTAAGAAGACACGAAAAAGATTTTCTTAATAGACACGAATTTAAATATGTTGATAAATTCGAAAAAACAATGGATCATTTAATTCACGATCTTGAAGAACTAGACCAATACTATTCAGACGTATTTAATGACAATCATTCTTCTGGTTATTTAGAAATCCGTGATAAATTAAAACACTATGACGAAATCTTTCATAAAATTGGTCAAGAGTATAAAACACTATATCAAGACGGTGGATTATTACTTGATATAAAAACATTGAGACATGAAGTAGAAGCAGAGCTTATAAAAAATATAAAGTTACTGAGAAAATCTGTTGAAACTGAATTATTAAAAGGTCAAGATATTCAGCAAGAACATTATTTCTTAGTTATGATTGAAAGTGATTATGAGTTTTTAATCGATCATACTCAAAAGAACTTAAACGCTTTCATAAAAGCAAAGTCTGACTTTACTGAATCTATTAAAAATTCAAAAAATCCTGCTCTATTAACTAAAACTGAAGAATATATAAATGCTTATTCTATTTATATTGATATTATATCAAGAATTGGTTTTAAATATGATGAAGGTATGTTATTAGAACTAAGAGAAGATGTCCATGCAGCAGAAAAATTTATTATCAATAAAATTCGAGAAATAGATATTATTATTAGAAATGAAATTTCTATTGTTAAATCAGAATTACATTATTTTTCTATCTTTATTACTGGTCTTTCATTAACTTCCATTATTTTTGTCGCTTATCTAATTAGCGGCAGAACAAGATTACTAATGAATAAAATGGATAATGTTGCAAATGGTGATAGAGATTTAACAACTAGATTAACATTGAAAGGCAACGATGAATTTACAACTATTGCTAATCACTTCAACACTTTTGTTAAAGGTTTGCAAGAATCATTTAAAGAAATAAAAGACATATCTTTAACTATAGATACAAGCACTAATAACTCTTTAAACAATATTGAAAAAACAGAAGAAAATTATCAATCAACCTTATCTGAAATAACACATATGGGTAGTGCAATCCATGAAATGGTTACTGCCAACAAAGAAATAAGCAATGCCTTAATGCAAGCAGATTTTTCTGCTGAAAATCTTAAAGGTGTTAATGACGAAGCACATAAAATATTTGTTGAATCTAACGAAAAAGTTGCAAATCTTTATTTACAACTAATTGAAGGTCAAAAACATATTGATGAACTTCATCATAAATCAGAAAACATACAATCTGTAACTCAATCTATTCAAAATATAGCCTCTCAAATCAACTTACTTTCCTTAAATGCAGCCATTGAAGCCGCAAGAGCAGGAGAGCACGGAAAAGGATTTGCTGTTGTTGCTGACGAAGTTAGACAGCTTTCAATACAAACAGATCAAGCTACAAACAATATTGATTCGACAATTCAATCATTAAAAAAAGAAATTCATGAAGTTATTGACCTTATGAAAAGTGCTTCAAATGTCGCAGAGAGTACAAGTGAACATAGTGAAGAAGCTACGCAAAAATTTGGCACTGTTTATGATCACACTATGGATGTTAAAGACCGAATGACACAAATCTCAACCGCAAGTGAACAACAAAGCTATGCTAACAAGGAAATTGACGTTAATTTACAAAGTATTACAGGATTTTCAAACAATATTGCGAATGATATTTCGAGTTGTCGTGAAGAAGCTAAAAACATAAATGATAAAGCGAGTAAACTTACACATATAGTGGATCAATTTAAAATCTAAAACATAAAAAGCGGCTTTTAGTCGCTTTTTGTTCTTGTTTTTTGTTTTTGTTTTTGTTATGGTATTTGTCATCCATAACAAAGAGAAATTTACAAATGTCCATTAAAATCAAGAAATCAAAACATTCAGTATCTTTTGAAACAGAACTTCAAACCATTCCTTTAAACAAAGATTACTCTGTTTTTAAATCTGTTCGTAAAGAGATTAAAAATGGTAAAACCGTTAATACCGAAACAACACAAGGGGTGTCTTTAAAATCTGAGATTAATAAATTAGTCGAAGAAGGTCGAGTTGTAAGCCCTGATTCTAGTTTTGTTTTTTACACCGAAGATGTTCGACACTTGCTTACTCATTATGGCTTTCCTCGTTTTTACAACGTAACTCAAATGTGTAACAGCAAAGGTGAAGTGCTTGAGCTTCAAGAAGCTTGGTTAAAGTCATATTCAGAAGCTGCCATTGATTTCGATTCTGTTGCCAACGATCTTTCTTTGCTTGATAACATTTTACGCCTTGACAGTTTTCAACACGTTCCAAAATTTGCTTCTACTAACAAAGTAGCAAACTTTGCTATTAGCACTGAAAATCTTTTAATCAAATCAGAATATATTGGTTCTGAGTTTGTCCCTACTTTGGCAGAACTTATCAAACAAGAACGTTTGTCATTTGAGTTAATCGACGAAATTGATTATGAACTTGCGACTAACATTCAAGAATATCAAGTTCGTAAAACAGTTTCTGAAAACTTGGTTAGTTATGTCTCAGGGATTGGTCAATGTATTCACCATACAACTGTTGTTAGTTTTACTGACGAAGAGTTTGAAAAACTTATGACACTAAATAACGAACTTCAAAAAGAAAGTAAACACAGATTACACTCAGATATATCCCTTGTCGGTGTTGCTCTATTTAAACTTGATCTTTTCAATATTTCAAGTGACTATTATGGTTATGAAGACGGCAACGTTTATAAAACTCGTGACGATTTTGAATACGAAGACGATTGTTAAAAAAAACAAATTAACTCTTGATTTTTAAGGGCTAGTTATATAAAATCTCACTATCTTAAACAAACACAAAGAGAAAAATTATGACTATTGTTGCAAAAAAAATGACTTTAGCTAAACACAAAAAACTATCAAAAATTCTAGGTTCTGACGGTGAAAGAATCACTAACCCTGAATTTTCAATTTCTACTGACCGAAGTGAAGCTAATCTTCCTGCATACATTATGAAGAAAGCACAAGAGCTTCAAGAAATTGCTGATATTCTTGAATGTGACGTTTCTGAACTTCAAATGCAATACAATTTTGACACCTCTGATCATGAAGACGCAAATCACGAAATTGACATGAACAACGAAACAGTGGTTGTTGGTGGTTTGTGTGAATACAAAGATTCTGTTTGGACTATTGAAAAAATTGATGGAGAAACAGATATTGTTAGCCTTTCTCAAGGTGAAAAGACTGCTCAAATCGGTTTGAGTGCTGTTAAAATGGCAAGTTGGAATACGGTCTTTGTCTCTCGTGGCGAAACAACCTATGAAGAAGTTTATTCATATTAAAATGCATTAAATTGAAAATTAAACATTAAGACTGCATTTATGCAGTCTTTTTTCTTTTAAACATAAATAACCTTTTTAAAACTTGATTTGATATATCAATTTTGATATTATTGTTCCAGTTTAGTTTAATGAGAAATAACAAATGGTCAGTAAAGAAAAACTAATTAAATCTTTAAAAAACAAAGAAGCAATTAAAATTGTTAAAAAAGTTCTTAATTATAACTTTAAAGATGAAAAAAAAACCGATTCTTTAATTGATGTTATAAAAAACTATCTTATCGAAAACAAATCTTCTCTAAGTGAAGTCCATGATTATGTTAAAAAAAATTCACTCCAGATAACAGAAGACAATGAAAAAGAAAGAGTATTTAGAAAAGTATCAGATCTTACAAATATTCTAAAATCAAAATCGAACACAAACCTTAACATTAAATCAATTTTAGATATCGGCACTGGAAATGGAAATATTTTAGTCAATTTAGGTAAAAATCTAGGAATTGAAAAAGAATATTTATATGGTGTAGATACAGTCGATTACACAATAAACAATGCTTTTAATCATTTGTCTTACGACAATAATTCTATTCCAGTAAAAGACAATTCCATTGACTTAATTACAATCATGATGGTGCTTCACCATACAGATAACCCTCTTGATATACTGAATGAATCATATAGAGCATTGAGCGAAAATGGAACTGTCATTATTCGAGAAACTAATGCTTATAATAATGATATCTTAGAATTTAATATTATTATGGAGTATATATTTTACACTATTTTACTCGATATCCCAGTTAGCATCACAGAAAACTATTTATCAGACAATGAATGGGAACAATTGTTTGAATCAGTTGGCTTTAAATTTGAAAAAGTTGTAGAAAACAAACTAAAAGATGACCCTTTTACTTCAATGTATTATATTCTCAAAAAATAAAAAAAACTGATCGTTTATAAAGCGAAAATCAAAGCTTTTTTCTTGTTTTTTCAACAATGTTTTACTATAATTACCTTATTGAAACGAATTGAGATAAATTATGAAAACTATCACATTGGAACAACTTCTAAATCTTCAATATATGGCATTTACAGGTAAACTATTCAATGAATATAATATTTACCTATTTAAACGCTATAATGAATTTTTTAAAGAAATCGGTTCTAATTTAACTGTTGAAACGCTCATCAACAGCGAAATTAATGACTATTCTAATAAAATTAAAATCGTTTTGGAAATGGTTGAATGTTTGGTTAAGACTAACTCAAATCAAGATAGTGTGAAAAACTCACTTTCTACTTTTGATATCGAAGACCTTATTGTTGTTCTTAATGAGAATAATTTTCAAAAAGAGACTTTTTATATCAACGAAGATACTTATAAGATTCTTCGTGATTCTTTTATCTTTGCTTACGATACCAATAGAGAACAACATAAATTCGTTATTAAAAAACGTAACGTTGCTATGCTAATTCCTGATGAACACATTCATCAACTTGATAAAATTCATAAAGAAATAATCAATAAACGTTGGGCTATGAATTGCATTAATTCTTTCTTAATGCTTCGAGAATACTTTGACGTTGAAGACGAAGAGTTAGGACTTGTTTAAAAATAATATCAATTAAAACATATTAAAGCAGCTATCATGGCTGCTTTTTTATTTGTCTTTTTTTTTAAAAAAGTTATTATTTTATTAAATGAGAATTAAAAGGAATTAATTATGAAAAAATTTATTGTTGGTTTAAGTGTTTTCATTACGTTAAATACTTACGCAACTGACTTTAATGTAATCATTTCGAAAGAAAATAATAGCTATGACGTTGCAAAAGGATATATCATTGTAACTGAAACGACAAACTGGACAACGCTTTCTAACGCTTGTTCTGAAACTACACCTCTTGAAAATATCTACTTTGGCGTTTCTGTTAATGAAGAAGTTGTGTGCCAAGATTACCAAGAAAGAGATAAAATAACTAAAAAAGTCTATAACAGTGGAACAGAAGAAATATTAAATACAGAAACAGAATCTCAATATATTGAAACGTCAAGAAATACAGTTACATTAGTTGGAACACACCAAGAAGATACTTGCTTAAATATACAGACATTCGACAATACATTACCTGACGGTCAATATTCTGTCTTTATTGATAACTCTGAAATACACGTATTATGCGATATGACAACTGACGGTGGAGGTTGGACTAAAGTTGCCAGAATCAATCCAAAAGCGACTCTTGTTGTTGAAAGTGATTCTTGGCAAAGCATTCATAACTTAACTTCTTACAGTGGTTCACATGCATTAAAATACTTAGCTAAATTTAATCCACAAAACATATTATTTAAAAACACTTCTGTTGAACCCTATTATGGTGGTGATGACTTGATTATTGTTTCAAGAACAACAGGAGCTTGGAATTGGATTCCATATAATTACAACAACAACAGTCAACAAACCGCTCGTTTTTATGACGCTTCTGCAGATTCTTGGAATAATTTAGGAAATGCTACTTACGCTTCTCATGAAGGAAATCCTTGGCAACAAGCTTCACTTTCATTTACCATTAATGGTATACAGAATGGTTATCGATCTGAGCAGGATAACCGATTGATTTTAGGACCTACTTTTTCTAGTATTTCAAGCAGTAGCGCACGTTGGTTTAACTTTTATGGAAATGAGGCTTCAAGTGTTAATAATGCTTGGTCAATGGGAACAAACAGTGATCAGAATGCCACTGGCGAAGTTTGGATGAAATAACACACTTTTAAAACAAATAAACCTTGTTCAATGAGCAAGGTTTTGTTATAATTAGAATATTATTTATTCAGAGGTATTCTTATGTTTATACACAAAAAACACCTTCTTTTATTAAAAAAGAACAACTGGAACTGTATAGTTGATAAAGAAAAAGATATCGTTCTCTCTATTAAAAATACTGAAACAGGACATGACCTTACTGGCACATATGCTCATACTTTTGCAGTTCAAAAAATTGAAAAGTATCTTGAAGAAGAAATTAAAGACAAGAAAGAAAGTTTAACTCTGAAAGAAAAACAAGATCTTTTGGGTGAATATGGATATTTTATTACTTGCACCAATCCGCTTGTTATTCATACTGAATCTGCTCACGCTGCTTCTGGTGAATGTGCCGAGCATTTAATGGATATGGTTCTTACAAGCAAACTTCGTAATGATTTTATACTTTAATAGGTTTTTATTATGCAAGAATGGCAAATTTATCTAGCTCTTTATTTTTTAGTCGTTTTTCTGTGGTTTTGTGATGTTTTGTTTATCCCGCTATACAGAATACGACAAAGAAGTGTTTTATTTAGAAAAACTTGGGATAAATCACTAATTCCAAACATTTCAATTTCTCAATCTCAAATCATACAAGATAGAGCCTTTAAGATCTTAAATAAGTCTGTTGTGTATTGATTTTTTTTACCGTCAGTCTTGGCGGTTTTGTTTTTTTAATCAAGAAATTCATTGTTTTGTTTATTCAAATTTGCTATAATTACTTTGTTGAAACGCACACACACTAAGGCTTTAAAATGAAAAAAGTAGAATTCCAAGATGTCCTACAACGCACTATTCGATTTGAATCTTTTATTGATGAAGAAGAACTTGAAGGTCGATACACTCTTGCTTGTCAATCTATTAGTTCTAAATTTTTCGACGAAGCACATTTACACAGTGGGCTTTTCATTATTAGAGCAGAAAATAAAGATGTTTTAGAAGAAAAAACATTTGAACTTATTTCAGAAATTACTCGCTTGCAAAAAAACCGTATCTATTCTGATTACAACGGTGAAATTGAAGAAACAGGCATTAATATGTCTCCAAGTGAGTTTAAACGTTCAGAGGTTGGCAATTCTTATGTTTTGTGGACAGACGAAAATGATGAAGACGAAAACGAGCTAGAATACGCAATCTTTTTTGAAGATCACTCAAAGTTTGTTGAAAGCATTAAAAACGACGAAGAAGAAATGCAAAACTTTTTAGACGATTTCCCTTTGAACCCTAAATCTTCTGATTTCGATATCGAAGGTGACGTTTATGGTGACATTCATGTTTTCACTAAACAAGACGCTTCTATGTTTTTTAAATTTGAAGAATAGGTAGGTTTTTATTGTTGGATTTATTTTGGTTTTTCTTCAAAGACAAAGAACTTAGCCAACAACACAATAAAGCTTTGCAACTGCAAAGCTTTTTTTGTATAATAAATTTAACTTAAAACAATAGAGAACATATCATGCTCAATACACAAAATGTGAATCTTGTTATCGAAAAACGTAAACGAAACTTAAATGATATTAAGTCTTACATTGAAGATTATCATCAAGATTTAGATCGAGAAGTTTCAAAATTCAATATTCAAGCAGTCGATAAAATGTTTACTGTCAATGAAGGTGTCTTTGATCTTCAAGTCATCGATATTCTTTCAAGAGCTAAAAGTGATTACACTATTAAAAAGTACATTTCATTGTTTGATGGTCAAATGAAAGATCTTACAAGTCTTCTTGGTCGAATTGAAGATAGCTTTATTAAAGAAGGTAAAGACGTAGATTCTTATTTTGCAGCAAAAGTAAAATCACTTAAAAATGAAATTGGGACTATTAAAAAAGCAATTTCAGATCTAAACTTTGCTATTGAAGTTTAATTATGTCTCCTGAATATCCTATTCCTAATGTCGTTTTATTTGCTCGGCTTGGGCGAAGGCTTGTTGCTAAGTAAGAACATTCAACCCATCGTTTTTATTTCTTATAACAAAAGACCTCTCGATGAGGTCTTTTTTCTTTTTTTAATATAAAAAAAGCAAGGTATCAAACCTTGCTTAATCTTTTCTGTATTACTTTGTTATTCATCAATATCAGCATAGTTGTAGAAGCCACGAGTTAAAGAGAAAAACGGAATTTTCTTCTTATTCGTTTTCTTCTTTCTGTCTTCTCCAAGAGTGTTTTTCTCAAAACCCCAACTTAGAATGTAGTTACAATGACCTTTATAGTAATAATAAACGCCTTCCACTTTACCTGTATCAGTATCATAAAATGTTACCGTTTTATCATACTTCATGCCACGTTCTTTTTTGTCGAGCACAAATTCAGTAACAAAACCTAAATCACCGCTAAATGATTTACAAAGTTCATCAGCAGGACGACCTACTTGTGGAAAAGAATTTAACTCATCCACAATTTCTTCAGGCGTTTTTGTAACCAAATAATCATCCAACATTTTTAGTCGTTCTTCTAAAGGCAATATTTTTTTCATTTTTCAATACTCTTTTTTTTAAGATAGCTTATTATAGCATTAACAACACTTAAAAACAAACTTTTCTTGTTTGCTTTTTTTGTTTTTTTCATACCGATAGTGTTAAAATCTTTAGCTTATTAAACTAAAAAAAACATTGCTTTAATTTTTGGCATTTGTTATAATTTAGTCTCTTTCGAAAACACACATAAGGTTTTAAAATGCTTAATTATCTAACACTCAAACTTATTGATGAACGTATTCAATCTTCTGTTATTCAAGCAATCCTTGAATCAATGGATGAAACTCACAAAGCTATTCTTGAAAACTTCCAATCTACTTACAACAGTATTGTCAATACTTCTGGTGGTGAAGGTTTCTTTACTTCTTGTGCTAGTGATGTTCAAAATGGTTATTCACTAGAAATTCAACTTCAAGTTTTTGATCGCTATCGTCGCATTCTAAAACTAAAACCGCAAACTGCGTTTGTTGAAGCTGTAGACAATTCTGAAATTGTCGAAGATCTTGGTAAAGTCCTTGATTCCATGAAAGACGACATGCTTCCACCAACAAAAGGAACGCTTTATGGTGATAATTTAGCTCGATACCAATCTGAAATGCAAGCGATTCAGAAGATTAATAAAAACATGACACTAGGTTTAGTTTCTGCACTTCGAATTCTGGAAAGTTACAAAGAAACGGCTTAAATCAACATTAAAATAATGTAGGCTTGTCTTTGGCAAGCCTTTTTTCTTAAAGGTTTAAAATTATGAAAAAAATCCCTTTACTGGTTGTTCAAATCAGTAATGACGACAAACACGCTGTTTCTGACGCCAATGCAAAACATTGGGCTGATAATCTTATTTCAGAACTTATTGAAAAAAAAGAAGAAAGAAGCGTTGTTAAGCTTTCTACTGGCACTATGTTTGCTTACCTACGTATTGCTTTAAAAAAAGGTATAATTGAAAAATTATTAGTCTCATTTGACGGTTTTGAATTTGATTGCATTGATAATAATGGCAAAGTCCGAGCATACATTCTACCCGATCATTATCAAATCTTTCCAGAATATAGAGAAACTTTAATGGAATTATTATAATTTTTGTTAAATACATTCATTAAAATTATATGATGCACCGTTTTTATATGAAATTACATTAAGTTTTTGTTTTATTGAAATATTACTCGTAAAATAATTCTATAATAAGCGAATTATTTTTTTACTTTCGTTTTTAATTCTTGTATTATTAACTCAATTAATCAACCAAATTAAGGAAACACAATGAAGTCAAAAATCTTTGCCTCGGCTCTTATTGCAGCTATGTCTTTTTCTGCTAATGCTGTAGTTGGTAATCCTGACGGGGTAAGAGCAAGTTTTAACAACTATCCATTTTTCGCACAACTTGGTCATCTTGTTGACTATGGTAACGGTGATGGCGTGGAATTCGGACAATTTTGTGGTGGCTCTATCATTTCTGCCGATCAAATCCTAACAGCAGCTCACTGTGTCGATGACTATGTTTATGGCGGCAAAGATTTCACTAAATTAAAAGTTCTTGTTTATAACAATGAAAAACAATATATTGGAATGCAAGAAGTTAAAGGTGTTGACAACATTATCATCATGGGTAGTGCTGATGACGCTTTAACTGGAACAGATTTATATTTATCTCGTAACTACCCAAGTGGTGTTTATGAAGAATCTACGACCCCTGCTGCCAATGACGTTGCTATTATCACACTTGAGAGCGCAATTCAAGACAATGTTCGAGTTGCCAATCTTGCCCACAGTGTAAACAATTCACTTTCTTTGAATGACGGTGATTTATTGCAAGTTGCAGGTCAAGGTAAAGATTCGATGGTATACAAATATACCGATTCAGATGGTAATTTGGTTTATGACGCTCATGACGACTCTACCTTTAACGAAGCTGATACTGTTTTTGTTGATGACACTTCTTGTTCTAGTTTGGGAACGAGTCTTGTAGACATAAACATTGAAAAGTCTCAAACAATTTGTACAACACACATTGATTTTTCTAACAATCAATTAGGTCGTGCTTGTTCTGGTGACTCAGGAGGACCATTAGTTCGTTCTGGTGTTCAAATTGGTATTGTAAGTCGTGGTTCTAGTGGTTGTTCAGATGACGGATACTCAATGTTTGTAGACGTTCAAGATCCAGAAGTTCAAGCATTTATTGATCACTACAAAAATTCTGATACTTTACCTGCATTCGTCCCTGTTTCAAACGGTATTGCAACCCAAAAAAGTGTTGGTGACGGTCTTACTAATTTAGAAGTTTGTGCAGACTTAGGTATTGATTCAACTAATTGTCCTGACGGTTCAATGAGTGACGGTGGCGGTAGTGATAATGGTGGTTCTAATGGCGGTGGCGGTGGCGGTGGCTCTACTGGTCTACTAACGCTACTTGGTCTTGGTCTACTAACACTACGTCGAGTTAAAAAATAAGAGAAACAAATAAACATAAAGAAAAGCCTGTCAAAGACAGGCTTTTTTATTGCCTTAAAAACACTACTTTGATATAATAACACTAACTTAAATAATTGGTATATTTACAATGAATACTTTTATAGCTAATGTTATTAAAAATGTTGCAAAACATCGCACAACATTTCAAACCCTAGCCTTTGACATTAAAGATCAAAGAGTTATTGCAAAAGTAAGTAATCTTAAAGATAAAGAACTTGATAAATTCATCAATGAAAAGCTAGAAGAAGGATATTTTCCTTCTGAGGAAGTATTCAAACAACATGGACTTATTCTTTATTATCTTGAAGATCTTTCAAGATTTACTCGATACTGGCAAGTTAACTACACTGATTTATTTGATATGGAAGATCTTGACCGAATTGAAATTAATGAAGTTGAAGAATGCAATGTTGAACTAAACAAAATGCTTGATTCTTCTAGCACTGAATACCTTGTAAAAGCTTCACTAAGAACTTGTAATCAAGATCAAATGGAAGCCTTTGAATATGCCTTAGAAAACTTCTTTAATGTGCTTAGAAAAGACGATTGTGACGATTTTGACCCTATGACTATCACATTACAAGACTATCATAAACAGATTTCAGCTAAACTATTATCTGCATTTTCGGAAATATTCCTTTATACTTCTGATATTGAAGTGTTTGAAAGTTGTGATAATGGTCGTGCTGTTATTCCATATCAATTTAAAAACCTAGCAATTATTAATCATTTAAAAGATATTTTAACTCGTTGTGCTTTCAATAGTTTAGAAGAATATGAAAACCGTTTTCGTTATGCTGAAACACATAACTTAACTGCTTCTGATTATGAATATATTAAAAAACATTGCTTAGAAATTGAAGTTAATTCTATTAAACCGTTTTCAGATTATGTGACCCGTCATCGTTTTGAATATTCAGAAGAAAAATCTGGCTATGTCTGTTATTACTCTACAAAAACAGGTTGGAGCAGTTACAGCCCCGAACAATTAGATTGTTATTTAGTTTGTAACCATAATGAGTTTAACAAATTCATTGATTCTCTTCGTGGAGAAGTTCATTCTATCTTTGTTAAATCTAAAAAATAGTTGTCTTTTTCCTTTTTGTTCGCTATGATGCTTAACAATTAATACAAAGTAAGGTTTTCAAATGAGTGATAAAAAATCAGAAAATAATGGTGAATTTTCATGCGCTACTTTTTCGTATCTAAAAGATCCTGATATGAATGGTGGATACAGTCAAGTTGGTGACGGTAATCAAGTTACAGAGCTTTTATTGACAAAAGGTGATCAAAAAATGACTCTTAACGATGAAGAAATTATTCAATTAATGAAAACTATGCGTGGGATTAACCCAACTATTCAAGTTTATTAATTTTGGAGTAAATTTTTTCTTATGTATCTATTGCCCGTTTTTTGTTTTTGGTTTATTCTCCACACCCTATCGGGCAAAATTAAATCAGTTCGACAAATACTTCAAAAAATGGACAAAAAATACGAAGATAAATATCAAAAAAATTAAAATTAAGAGTGATATTTGTCGCCCTTTTTGTTATTATATTTGCATCTTAAATTACAAGGTGAAGCTAAAATGAAAAAAGCAATTGAACGAATTGAACAACTTATCAGCGAACGTTTGTATTGGAATGAAAAAATGAGCAAAGTTGTTTCAACAACAAATTTTACACTCGAACAAGAAAATTTTGTTGAATTTGCTAAATCAATTCGCACTTCAGAAAGAACACTTAACGAGGTTCTTGTTAATCTTAAGGTTGTTTCGGCACTTCGTTCCCTACAAGAAAAAATTGAATCTTCTGAATCAAAAGAACAACTTTTCATTGAAAAAATCATTACTGACGCTGCAGAACCATTTTCTGTTTCAAGAAAGCGTCATGAATTATACGTTAAAAGTATTGAAGATATTCGTGATAATCTCCGAAGTAAAGGTGAATGGAACGATGATAATCGTGCTTCGATCAATCAAGCAATCATTACCACTCAATATTCAGCACAGTTAAACACACAAGCTTATGTTGATATTGAAACAATTATTGACTATTTGTAATTCTTAATTAAAAAAAACAACAGACAAAAGCAAGAATTGCTTGTTCTTGTTTTTTTTTATTGTTATGATATAAGCAATTAAATAACTATATAAGGCTCAAAACAATATGGATTCAAAAGAACTTTTTAAGAAAACGAATACATTCCTGACGGTTGCAGGTATTGCTTCTTTTCTCATTATGCTTATTTTGTTCTTAATTTTTGGACAAGAAATGCTATGGGTTCCTATTGGTATTTACTCTATTCTTCTTGTATCTTCTATTTTTACTTATGGAAAACAATACAATCAGGAAAAATTCACGAAGAATCAATTAACAAATTGTTTCCATGAAGTTTTTACACCTATTATTACTATTGCTACTGCATTTTTAACTTGGTATTTTACGGGATACAGTTTTGAAGTAGCTTTTTATAATAATATTGGCTTTGCATTAGTTGCATCTGGTTGCATTAGCTTGATTTTAGAAAAGAAAAATATTATTCGTCGAAAAGATACGCCAAATGGATATACTAGTGGAACATATTTAATGCTTGGCTTGCTTGCTTTGGTTGCAAAAGCATTCCTTGGAGAACAAACGTCCTTGTTTTACATAATGATTCTTCGACCTATGCTTTATCCACTACTTATCATTTATAACTGTGGCAAAGAAGAAGCTCCAAAATATCTAACATACTGTTTAGACTCTATGCTCACTGATAAAATAAAAGACGCAAATAAAACAATTAAATTTAATAAATAAAACACTAAGCCGCAATTGATATTGAGGCTTTTTTTTGCTATAATTCATTTATTGAAATTACGTAAGGTTTTAAAAATGATTTACATTGAATCCACTCTTGAAGACGGAACATACATTAACAACATTGAATTTAAAGAAAACAAAGTTGTTATCGAAACTTCAGAGGGCGAAGAACTGGAATTTTTACTAGACGAAGAAATTGAAGTTCGAGTTTTTGACGTTGTGGAAATTAAAACTGTTGAAGATTTCATTAATGCAGCAAAAGACAATCGTGTTTATTGCAATCAAGATCTTGAAAAAGAAGCATTAATGCAAGTATTCCCTGACATTAACCTTAAAGGTCTTATCGTTGACGATTCCTTAGAACTTGAAGAACTTGCTAACATTTCAAATTATGCTTTTGGTAAGCTTAAAGGCAAAAGAAAAGATATTACTTTTGCTGAAATGAAAAAAATCATTGATAAAGCAGTTATCAGTGAAAAAGAGGAACTTGATTTAAGTTCTTATAAATAGGTTGATATAACATTATGCCTATTGTATAATATAGGCATATTTTAAAACCATTGCTGAAAAAAGGTCGCAAATGAAAGCACTTATTAAAAATCTTATTCCTATAATTGAAAACGAAAAAACAGTTGGTCTTCGATTAGATGTTGAAAATGCAACTGATCTTGAAATCAATGTTTATGTCTCTTATATGCAAAATCGAATTACTTCCGATACTGTAATGTGTCCTATGCCTTTCATCTCCTCCGATGAAAAGGAAAGAGTTGTTGTAGAGTATGGACATCACCAAAATGTCGAAATCGTTGTTGATTGGCTTGGTTGTCCCTTTGAATATCGTTCGCTTGCTAATCTTCATAATATTGCTATCATCTCTGTTGAAGGTAGCGGTTTTGTATCTCGAATTATGGATCTCAAAGACGATCAAATTGTTCAAAAAGAAGGTTTTGAAGATTGTATAGGTCGTTCAAACTTCTATGCAAGGGCAGGTATTTTAGCTTATATTGCTTATCGTGAAAAACAAAATCCTGAAAAAATGGCTGATCTTTTAGATTCTCAAATTAAATCGAACGAAAAAGGAAAAATCGTTTTTTCTTAGAACCTTTGAAATAGAACGGTAGTTCTACCGTTCTATTTATTTTAAGGGCAAAATAATAATGAAAAAATTAATTGAAATAATATCCGTAATTATCACAAAAGAAAGTGAAAAAGAAATATACAACAGCATAAAATCAATCAAACCTGATCTTAGCGAAAATGAGGTTTCTGAAATTATTGCTGCTGCTAAACTTTATAATACAAGAAGAATGACAAAGACATTCTTAACTCATAAATTAAAAAAATACGGATTTGAATAAAATAAATTATATTTTTTCTTGCATGTTTTTCTTTGTTTGTGTATTATTACCTCTCTCCCGCAAACAATAACTAATTAAGAGAATTTATTATGAGTATAATTGAAAAACAAACAACAGAAGTTCTACAATTCAGTCTAACAGAAGCTCGTAATCATGCGCTAAATAAAGATAAATCAGAGCAAGAACGTCAAAAAGCAAAAAACCAAGCTGAGAAGATTGCCCTTGTTCTTCAAGAGCGTGGTGAAACAGTTTCCGAGTGGAACGTTTAATTTTTACTTTTATGGCTCTGTCTGAGCCATAATCAATCAAACAGAAATTTTATACAACATAAAATAAAGGATAAGCCACTACTCTTATTTGCTTTTTTTCTGTGTTTTTATTATTATTATTTGTTGACTAAATCACGTTTTTTTGATATTATTGCCACAACAAATAAGGGGTTTATTATGAAAAGTTGCAAATCGTTAAATACGTTTCAAACAAAAATAGTTCAAATATTTCTAATTTTATCTGCTATTGCGTCTCTTATTCAACCTGCTATGATTGCGGTTTTGATTATTTTCGCTGCACCTATTTTGGCTTATAAATTTAAACAAGCTTGTTTGTAATGTAATTTAAATTAACTTAGGGAAAACAAATTTTTGTTGATAAAGTTTGTTTTCTCTAAGCATATTTATTGTAACAGATTCATTTATTTTCTTAGTTTTTTTATAATTATTCCATATTAAACAACTTTAAAGAGATTTAGTAATGCCAAAATTTGACGTATTTGTAAAAGGAAAAAAAGTTAAAGTTCAGAAAAACGATTCTGGATTTCCTAGTATCATGAATGATTTTCAATATGTTGGCAATCTTATTGGAAGCACTAAAATTAATGCTCTTACACAAGCAAAAGCAAAAGTTGCTGCAGGTTTTTTTAACGTTGAAACAAAAGATAATAAATCTTCTATGATTGATTTGACTCAATCAATGTCAAAACTTCAAAAGGAAACCCGCAAAAACGATAAGTCTTATATTATTACTGATTTTGACGGAGTTCTTGACGAACCTAGCGTCAAACAAAGTGTTCCTTACAATTTTAATGAAGTCGTTAATACTTATTTAAGCTCTATTGCTTGTCCACACAAAATGTATCTTTTAGCTAAACTTGCTATTGAAACGAACTCAAACATTGTTCTAAGTAGCACATATCGCACAGCAGATCCTTGTATGGACATTGTTATTCGAAAAGCACTTCGTCGTTCTGGTGTTGAAGAATATATCGAATTTGCTAAAAAGTACAAATACGAGCTTCGAGAGCTTTGTGTTGAGCCAAACACAAAATACAATCAGAAATCACGAAATGAACAGATCCAAGATTATGTTGATTTTATGAAACTTGATAAATTCGTGGTATTTGAAGACCGAGAACGTATTGATTCTGAACTAAACCCTGTTTATACCGCTTCTTCTGTTGGACTTACACAAGAACATATCGACAAGGCAAAAGAATACTTAATTTCTTAAATTTTTAAAACAAAAAGGTTGTTCTCTTAGCAACCTTTTGCTATTATTATCTTATCGTTAAAAACAAAGAGAGATTCAAAATGCAAGATTGTGTAATTGAAAAATTTCAAGCTCAACGTGATAAATTACTAACAGATTTTGAAGAAACAACAAATGTTGTCATTTGTGATCAAAAACATTTTAACTTTACTCACAAAACATTACCTGTCTCTGCTCGTATTACTTTATCTTATGGCGAAGAAGATCTCATTAATCGACCTAATGTTGTTGGTATGGAAGTTTCATTTAGTTCTGAAAATCAAAAAACGCTTTCAAAACAGGTTGAAAAGAAATACAAAATTTAAGTTAATTTAAAAAAACAAAGTTTAAAGCCTTGCTTAGTCAGGGCTTTTTTTGTATAATAACCTTATCTTGTTTAATCTATACGGTTTATCATAATGCAAAAATTTATAATCGAGATTACTAACCTTATTCAACTTCACTCTCTTTTCAAAGCAATTCAAAATGAAGACGTTTCAGACCGATTTGTTCGCACTCGAAAAACTCGCTTTCACATTAACTTACCAGAGATAGAAGTAAAGGCTGAACTTTCTCTTGATTACCATACGGACGGTTATCTCGCATTTAAAGGGCAAAAAGATAAAACATTGTTTTTCTACCCTAATACAAATGGATTTATTAATAAAAACGAACAAACAAAAGAACTGCTTTCTCGAATGATCAAGGCTTCTTTTAAAGATTCTCTTGTTTTCAATAAACCAGAAGATTATGACGCTGAAAATATCGCTTTCTTAGAGTTATGTGGCTTTGATGCGTCTGACGGTTACGATATTGAAGACTTAGAATCTCACCAAGGGATTTTTAGACACTTATCAGAAGTCTTTACCCCTTGCTTGTTAGAGCATAAGAAAATGCTTAATTTTAATCAATATTAATTTGTATTATTTGTTTTGAGGTAATGTATTTAAGTCAATATTTTGAGCTGCTTATGCAAAATGGTTTTTCTTAGGATCAAGGAGTGAATTATGTTAAACGAATACGAAGGTTTTTAATATTAAAAAAAACTTGCCTTTTTATTATTTTTTATGTATAATTTATTCCGTAAGTAAGATTTAAGAGATTATGATTTATGACAACAACAAAACGTGAAAGCGAAGCACCTATTACCACCGAACTTGCAAAAGAATTTATTCGAGAGCAAGATCATAATTCTAGTGACGTTTTTTCAAAGTGGGAATGGGACGCTATCATTAACAATCTTGAAACAGGTGTTTGGGATCGAAAAGAGCTTGATAAAAATATTAAAGAGCTTGCGAATCGATAATTTATTTTTTGAAAAACCGTCTTTTTAGGCGGTTTTTTTTGTTTTTATTTTCTATTAATGCTATAATAAACACTCATTAAAAGAATCTTTCTTGGTGCAATATGTCTCTTAAAAAATTAAACAAAGTGATTAACAATATCAATGATTATCACAATGCACGAATTGAAAAAATCAAAAACTACAACCCTAGTTCTTACAAATTAAGGCTAGATGATTTTTTTGGACGTCTTCATCTTTCAAGAGATTTGCTTCCTGAGTTTTACCCTGAATTAGACGAAAAGTGCCTGAACCACTTTAAAGAAAATATTTCTTTTCAAGAGTTTGCAACTTATTATCATGAGACAGATTTTCAACATTATTGTGATAAATCTCGAATTGTTAAAGACTTAGTTAATAAGTTCTATCCAAATATTGATTTTGGCTTATTTGAAGCGATTCAAGCCGCTTCTTGTAACTGGATTGGATATGACCGATTTGATAACGAGTCAACTTTTAAAATTTTTAACTCTATCCACTCTGATTTATCTATTCCTTTTGGCGATCAGCGATTCAGTGTAAAACCTATTTATTCAAATATGTTTTGTGGTTTTAGCGATAATTCTTCTTTGTTTCGAGATAAAAACGTAAAATATAAAGTTCGTCATTACTGCGATAAGCAAGATAAGTATATTGAAAAAGAAAACAATCGACTTTTTCTAGATTCAAGACTTGGGTTAGTTTTTTACTTTAAAAACAAACCTGCTTTTTATGTTAGTTTTTATATTGACCAAGATATGAACGTATTCATTCGTCAAATACAAGGTTGTCAAAAAGGGCGTGGTCATTATGTTCTAGGTGACAAATGGAGAACCGAAGTTGTTCAATATTTGAAAGATTCACTTTCTTTTGCGAATGATTTTTATGTAATCACAGAAGACGCAGCATTTGATTTTGTTATTTCCACTTATGACAAAAATAGTTTAAAAGACGTTGTTTTAAACACAGTAAGAAAAGCATCAAGCGTTTATTTAGAATTTAAAAACGAGAATGTTTTTCACCAAGTGCCAAGACATTTATCATTTGGCTTTCGTCATTCCAAAGAGATAAAAGATACTTTCTACTTGTTTTAAAAACTAAAAAAACACAGCTCTTTGGCTGTGTTTTCTTTTATTCTTGAAAAAATATTAACTCACCTTTATCTGAAACATGAGCTGTTTTCTTTTCTGTCTTTGCGCTATACCACAATAGAAAATCTAAATCTGGAATTGTCATTTTTGGTTTTACTTTTGAAGCTAACTCTAAAAAGGCACTTTCTAACTCTTCATATAATTTAGGCTTTGAGGGTGTTTGCTCTGGTGCTTCATAACCATTTGCTCTTAGAAACTTTAATATATGAGTGTCTAGTATTGCACAATCTTCTATATCTGCTCTGTTATACACCATAAAGAAACGAGAGCTTTTTTTTCCAACTCCTCTAAGACTTTCTAGCTCTTTTAAACTGCAGTTCATTAAATCCATTTTCGTAGATTTAAGATCTCGAAAGAAATTCAACAATAATGAATATTTACCTGTCTTGTGTTTTTTTAACATTTCCAACAGTTTTTCAAAATCATTTTTTCCATAATTTTCTATTATGTATGAAAATAAAGATTCTGGCTTATCTTTACCTATTAAGTCTGCAATTAATTCATTTGTCTTCTTTTTTATTGTTTCCGAGCTTTTACCTGCTACCATAACTGCAAATAGCAAAAATGATTCTTTATAAAACAAAGGGTAATCTAACTTTCCTTTTACATCATTTGGATCAACATAAATCGTCAATTTTTCCTCCTTTTATTTTCAATTTAAAAAAAATATTAACAAAAGTCAAACAAAAAAAAAGCTTGGCATTTGCCAAGCTCTTTGGATTCTGTTTAAATTAATGTGCTTCCACTTCTTCCATAATGTCGTTTAGTGCGCCTAGTCGAATAGTATAACCTCTTTCAAAAGCTCGTTTTACAACTTCTTTTGGTGTGTTTACTGTTGGATCTTCATTAATCTCTTGATTCAACTCAACACTCTTTTGATAGTCTTCTACGCTTGAAATATTAATCATGCTCATTTTGTCTCTCCAAGTTAGCTTCTCTCGATTAACTTATTACAGTATACAATGCTTTCTGAATAATAAAAGTCTTACCAGTATAATTTTCGACATACTTATCACTTCTTTGCAAACGTTACAAATCACTGTTTTATTTTTAAATATTAAACTTTTTTTTATTTTTGTATTGAATATTTTTTTGCATTTTTTTCTTACTTTTGTTATAATTTACGCAACTTAAAAGCAAACAAAAGGCACAATCATGTCAGAGCCAAAAATCACATTTGAATTTTCTCAAAGCGTTACTATTCTTGGTGGCACTGCTACTCTTTCAATCGTTGAGAGTTCTTATGTGCTCCCAGAAAAGAGTTTGTATGGCGCAGGACAAACTCGACATAAGACTGACGCAAAAATCACTTACAACCATTCAGGTGATGAATACACGGTTATTTACTGGAATACTCCAGAGAAGCAAAATCTTTTAAAAACTGATTTTGAAACTTCTTTTGAAGACCAAGCAAAAGAAATCATTAACAAACACATGCTTGGTGCATTACTTACTGGCATTGAAGAAGATTGCGACTAGCAATCTTCTCTTACATTGACCTTTTTATTTGATTTTGCTATAATTCATTTTCGATTTAAATATTAAGGCAAAATCATGTTTATTTTAAAATTCCTATTTTTCTTAGCTTGTTCTGGTGCTTTCATTGCCCTTCTTGCTAAAACAACAGGGAAAAATAAAAAACAATATCATTGTGAACGCAATGGCAGAGACAGAAGCCACAAAGATTAAAAGGTTTATATGAGCGAACAAAATTACGAAGAACGACTGCAAAAAGCCATAGAAGAAGAATACGCTAGGAAGTTTCCTACTTGTTCTTGTCAATTCTGTGAAGGTACAGAAGGCAAAGAAGAACTTGTTTGGACTGGCGATGAAGAATCTTTTGGCGGTTGGGAAATCTGGTTTTGTTGCAAGTCTTGCCAAGAAAAAGGTCAACCGTCTGAAACTTTCATGTGGCTTGATATACCAGAAGAATTTAAACACGATCATTGGAGATACAATGGATAATAAAGAACTTTTTGAGCGATTTAAAAGTGATCGCTGTTTTAAATCATATATGTTTTTGCTTTTTTCTCCACTACTAATCATTTTTTGTTCCGTGATGTCCTACATTGATAAGGGCTTATGTGTGGAATTTGTTTTTGGACTTACTTTTGCTATCTGGACTTTAAAAGTTGCAAATGAAATGATTGGTAAAAAGTTATTAGAAATCGAATTTGGTTGATTTAAGGCTACTTTTAAAGTATAATTCAACTTGTTTTTAATGAAAGGTATTACTTATGTATCAAGAGTTTTTATTGTTACCAAAAGGCGTTCAAGATTTACTGCTTTATGTCAAAGAATCACAAACTTCTGATGAAGGATTTGGAGAGGGCAACCCAGGGCATTATTGTGAGTTTGACTCAGAGGGTATGAAGCCACACTTGCCAGAAGATATCATGATCGCAAAAAAAATCCCTTGGGTTATCTTTGACGAAGAAGAAAGCGATATTCCTAATCCATACAAAGAACACGTTTATGGCGTTGCTTTTATCAGTATTAAAGAAGACGCTTTAACAAAAATTCCAGAAATTGGAAGTGAACTCGATAATCGAGAATAATCAAATATAAGGTGAAAAAATGCGTAATATTTTTAAATCCGATCTATATCCTATTGTTGCTGTTGTAGCCATTGCTTTCTTTTTATATAAAATGAGCACTGACTTTGCTGTTATCTTTTCATTCTTGGCTACCATTGGATTGATTTTCAATGTTGCCACGACAAATAATTACAATCGTTTGGAGTTTGTTAACGTATTGTTTTTTGGTTTTATCCCTATCTTCTTTACCAGTAATTGCCAAGCAAGCATTATTGTTGGAGCGATGACATTAATCCCGTTCTCTATTTCTGCATATCGACAATATGTTTTTAAGAAAAGAGGCGACATTTTAATGACTAAATTTGAACATTCAGTCAAAAAAACGTCCACTCTGGTGCAAAAATTGAAAGAGGAATCTCAAAACGAACTCTATTCAAAAACGTTACAATCGAAAGCTTAAAATTATTCAATTTTAAAACAAAAAAAGGTTGCTTGTTGCGACCTTTTTTTATATAATTATCTTATTCCTTAAACACTTAAAGGCTTTTGAAATGACTACGAATGTTGCTATCCTTGCTGCTCACGTTATTGGCGCTAGTGCTGCTACTTGTGACACTTACCATATTAAAATGTATCGTGAAAAACCTATTCAGATCCCTACTATTCGTAAGCACAATTACCCTTTCTATCATTCCGTGGGTAAGCGTCAAAATAAAAAAGCTGTCTACCGTAAACTTTAACAAGAGGAATCTCTTATGTTAGGACAAAAACTTATTGACCGAATGAACGAAGAAGAACTTAAAGATCTTCAAATTCAAAAAGAACGCAAAGAAGAGCAAGAACGTAAAGACAAAGAAGAAATTGGCTTTGTTTCTGATCTTATGCAACAAATCCGAGAAGAGGCAGAACGACTTCCTAATGCCAAAAAGGTTCATGTTCACAATGGCTTGTTCCGTGTTGTCGAAGGTCGTAAATTGAGTGCCAAAAAACGTAAATTTCTTTGCAACGACTATGCAACTGAAAGTCTATTCACCCGTTTTAAAGACGCTAAATTTGCAAATGTTATGTCTAAAATGAGTGACTGGATGAAAGAAAATGGTATTGAAGATCTTATTGCTACTTATGAGCATGACGGGCTTGGACACAGTTCAAAATCTTGGAATAACTTTCATGTTAAACCAAAATACTAAATTGATTATTTATTAATCTTCTTATTAATTAAAGGTTCTGACTTAGAACCTTTTTTTTTATTTTTATCCTTAAAAATGCGTTTTTTATCTTGCAATCCAAGTTAACTATTGATAGTATATACACATAGTCAAGGCGGAGAGCACTGACTTAAAAATAACTTATTTGTCTTCTAATTATTAAAAAAGGTATGTATTATGAAAAAAGTTATTGAAAACCTAGTTGAAGCAGTTAAAACCTCTAATCCTGTTGATTCTGTTCAAACCCTGCACCCTAAACTAAGTTCTTCTGCAGCAGAAGGTGTCGTTTCTGACGTTAAAAGCTATATGGACGGTGATTTAGAGTTTGATAAACTAGCTATGTTTCTAATGAAAGATGGAGTTGTTAATCAAGAAACAATGGAGTCTTAAGCCACAATATTTATATAATTAAAGCCTCAAACTTGAGGCTTTTTTTATTGATTAAAATCCTTTATTTTAGTATAATTTACTCAACTTAAAAACAAATCAAAAGGTGTAAAATGAACAACCAAGAGAAATTACGTTTAGAAGCTTTTCAGACTTTAATTAATCGTGTTTTGAATATTTTTAATATCATTGACGATATTAAGATTGAAACAGATAGCGGTTTTCATTCTTTTTCACATCGAAAAGATGATCTTGTTCTTGAGTCTGTTATTGCTCACTTCAACGGATTAACACCCACAATGTCAGATATTTTTGAGATTCTTAATCTAGCTCGTAAGCTAACTGACAATGAAGACGTTATTGAATCCTTAGAAAAAGCGTTCAAACACCTTAAAGAAGGTAGAGAAGCTTATAAATATAGCTCTGTCACGTATGAATTAGACCACCCATATATGACAGTTGCTCGATTAATTCTCGATTATAAATGTTATGTTTCTGAGTATGGCTACCCTAAACTAAGTGATTCTATGCTAGAAACTGCTTTGGTTCTTTCAAAAAACTTTGAACATGATTTTGTCGTCTCTCGTTATCTCGAATCACTCAAAGAAAAATCAGTCGCTTAAAGTGTTCAAAAAAGAGTCAATTATTGGCTCTTTTTTATTGCCCCAAATCTCATTCTTTGCTATAATTAACGCAGTTAAAAAGAAAGATATGGTGAAATTATGCTTACTGCAAAAGTTTTTTTAATTGTTACTACTACCGTTAGTATGGTTAATGGTGACAAATTCGCTGAAAACGTTGTTGAACGTGTTACTCCGTATACTTCTTATAGTGAATGCAAAGACGCTATTAGAGCTGATAGCAAACGTTACAACGCAGAAAGAAAAGACAAGCGAAAAAGAAAAGATACTTACACTTACAAAAAGATTAAATGCAAGTCTAAAAGAATCGATTTGGCAGAAGGTGGCATTGCCAAAGAATTATTCAAAATTCGCTTCTAATGTATCATTTCTCGATTTTTAAAACATTGGGCTAAATATGTGTAAACTTGAACAATTTAAATCAGAAGCAAGTGAAAAAGGCTTAACTCTTCTTGGTAAGAGCAACAGCCCTGAATCTTATTTGTATCGGTTTAATTCATGTGGACACACGAAAGAATACAAGCCCTATGAACTCAGAAACACTAATCCTGTCTGTAATGAGTGTAAACTCGAACAATTCAAACTTGAAGCCAACGAGAAAGGTTTAACTCTTCTTCACAAAAGTGACAAGCGAAGCCATTACTGGTATCAGTTTGATAAATGTGGTCATCAAAAGGAATATAAGCCCTCCCACGTTAGACGTAGACAGCCAACTTGTGAAAGCTGTCAAATAGAGCAATTCAAATTTGAAGCCAAAGAGAAAGGATTAACTCTTATTCGCAAAGCTGAGAAATTCGGTAATTATGTTTATCAATTTGACAAATGTGGTCATCAAAAGGAATATCAAGCAGTCCACGTTCGAAAAAAACAGCCACATTGTGAGATTTGTCAATTTGAACAATTCAAACTTGAAGCTGACCAAAAAGATATGAGTATTATAAGCAAAGGGACTAAAACAGGATATTATCTCTATCAATTTAATGAATGTGGTCATCAAAAAGAATATCAACCTTCTGACATTCGACATAAAAGCGTCTGTTGTGAGTTCTGTGGCAATTCTCATTTCCACCAAAAAACTTATGTTTACTTACTTCTCATACACAATGAAGAAAATTCATTCTTGAAACTTGGTATTGCTAATAATATTTTAAGCCGACAAAAGAACTACAAACTTGATAAATCTTATACTGTTGAAGAATTAGATTCTGTTTTAGTCGATACTAAATTCATTGCTCTTGAATATGAAAAAAACATTCATTCTAATTATACTTCAAACAACTTAGATCACTCTATTATGAATGAAATCATGGCTTCTGGTTATACAGAGTGTTATCCTGTTATTCTCGAAAAGGCGTTACTTGCAGAAATAGACCTTATCAAGATAAAAGAAAAAGAACTTAAAAAAGTTGCCTAAATCGACGTTTTTTGCTATGATAAACGCAGTTTAAAAACGATTGTAAGAGGTTTAAATGTCAAAACTCAATGCAGAAAAAATCTTGCCTATCATAGAATCCGAACTTCATCTTGGTTCTGATTTAGTTAGAAAGATTGCGCTTGTTTTTGATAAAACCATTTATTTTCGTGGTATTGGAGAAAAACGAGTTCTTCAAGCTCTCAACTTATTTCTTCAAAATAAGACCCCAAATCACAACTTGGCTGACTCTTTTTATAATTCGTCTTCTTCTGGATTTACAGCTATTCTTTCTTCTGTACGATACTTACATAAGCACGACTCCACAGAAGAGCAAGCATTGGCATTTCTTAAAAAATTCAGTGAAAACCTAACTAAATTAGAACGTGAACATTTGTTTACACAAGAAAAAATCAACCATTAAGGAAAAGCAATGAATCTTAAACCTCATCTAGTTCCAGAAATTTATGATGTTGCGCAAGTTTATGAAAGAACTAATTTGAAAAAATTCCCGATTTTTAAAGAACTGATTGATAAAATGGATCTCAATTCAGCAGAAGAAGAAGAAAACGTGTTTAACTCACTGCAAGATATTCTTGAAAATTATCAATCCACAACGCTTCTTCATTTTGAATCCAAAATCGTTCCTATCAATGACGAAGGCGACGAAATGCCTGTTTATTTTTACAATGAAGCATTGAACGAATCCGAAGAACAAAAGAAAACAATGGATTATCTGTGTAAGTCTGTTCAGGTAGCTCATTACTTACACAATACAAAAGAACCGTTTAGTAAATTACCAAATGAAGTTAAATTTGTCGATTTCATGGCTAACGAAGGAAATTACAAAAAAATGATTAAGCATTTTTATTCTACGCCATTCATTATCCACATGGATCTGCTTTATTAAATCTTTTTTATGATTTTTGTTAAAAATTACTATAAAGATTTTGGTGCAAGAGAATTAGCACACCGTGTTAAATCCAAAGACCAGAAATCATTACAATTAATGGCTGAAGAGATTTCAGCCATATTACCATCTGACGTTATTATTGTCCCTGTTCCTTCTCGAAATGGATATGCCACTGACACTTTAGACATTGCTCAGATTATTGTTCGCCTTAATGGTGGCAAAGTTCTTGATATATTAAAAGGAAAAGAGAGAGAATCATTATATTCACTGAAAAAAAACAATAAAAAGATCGATGAAGACTTTTTTTGCTTTTATCTCGTTGGTAATGAACCTGATTCTGTATATTATGTTCTTGATACTGTTGTCGATACTGGACGAACATTAAACGAAATAAGTAAGTTACTCTCAAACCCCTTGTTTGTTTGTCACTCAAAAGTTTTCTAACCAACCATAAAAAACGTTGTTTCGTTGGTCTTTTTATTGTATAATTAACGTAGTTTAAAAACAAAAGGTTTTAAAGTTATGGCTAAATTAGTATTAAGACACATTGATTTTCGTGAAAAAATTATTGAAATTTCCGATCAAGGTATTTGGGCTGATTATGTCCGTAATGAAGTGACCTATAGTGAATTTATTGCTATGTCTACCGAAGATCGTAAACAAATGTTCAATGAATACATTATGGACGTAGATTTTGAAGAACTTATCGATCAAAATCGTTGGGAAGGCATTTACAAAGAAGAACCAACATTTAACGATGAATTTGTTTCTGGATACGAAGAGGAATAATAATGACTAAGTCAAAAGCAACACTAATGGAAACACTTGTCGCACCTAGTGGCAATTATGACGCATTTACCGATTCACAAGGTTTTACCATTGTTGATTTAAATACCAGTGGTGACAATTATTGCCATCGAGCAGAAGCCAATGCCGCATTTGTATATAAAAACCACTTAATTAGTATGTCTACTTCTGGTCTAAATCATGGTGCTTGTCGAACAAAAATTGCTATTTTTGATAAAAATCGTAAAATTGTTACTGAAACTGACACTGTTGAAGAAGCCATTGAATACTTAAACGAAATGTAATAAATTACATTCTTGATTAATGAAATACGAAAAGCCTCTTATCATCAGAGGCTTTTTTTCTTGTTTAACATTATCCTCATTACACTGTTTTACAAAACAAGTATCCCTATTTTTTAAATAATAAATGCGTATTCATTAAAAAAAGCAGCTCAAGCTGCTTTTTTTTAAATTGCTTCCAATTCTACTGCATATCCTGTTTCTCGCCAGTTTTCATCGAGAATTAATAAATACATTTTTCCTTCATTTCTTTGAACTTTTACAAAACCTGACTCTACTTTATTCCAGAAATGAATAGATTGAGCGTTTTTTAATTTAAAACTCATTTCTGCATACTTGCTGTCAATGCCTGTTAATACACGGATAACAATATTCATATCAGGGCTTTTGTTTATTTTATGCAAAAAGTAATCAAATGGAAAAAATGCTTTTGTTGAGGCATTTGCATATTTAAAAGAACCATTTGTACTATTCATTCGTTTTAACTTATAAACGCCCCCTTCTCTCGGTGATTTTTGGCTCGGACTTCTACGACTCTCTAATTTTTCAACAAACAAAGAATCTGTATACTCAGATACATTATTTGAATAATGTTGTTTGCCCTCTTTGTCCAAATAAACTGCAACTGTCATCATTTTTTCCTTACATTACAGGAATCAACATTTCTGATTCTTGATTGATTACGCTCATTACCATAACCAAATCTTTATCAGTGCCTACTACAAGAGAAACCTTATCATTGATTAAAGACTGTTCTCCCATTTTTTCACAATTCGCTTTTGCTTCTGTCTCTTTGTAGCTTAAAGTGTCACACATTGATTCAAAATCAATATGTTTCAACAGTTTTCTGGTTAACGTAAGAACCTCTTGCTTTAATTCTTCTTTACTTAATTCTTCGACCTTTGATACTGGTGGAGTCACTTCAAAGAACAAAGTTTTCTGACCATACTGATCTACTTTGATTGAATACTTTTGAACACAATCTAAATTTTTCAAGTAATTGTTTACCTTAAAATCTAAAACTTTTGGAATAGTGATTGAAACACCGACTTTAATCATGTTCTTACTTATAAATTCTTTAATCTCTGCTTTCAGTGATTCATCTTCAATTTTATTCATAATTGACACTAATGATAATGACATTTTTCAACCTTTAATATGTTTTTAATTTTATTAATTATACCAAAATGATTCTTTAAAAACAATCATTTTAATTTATTCTTTTCCTTGTTTTTTTTCTTTTTTTATTTTATAATTTGTTGATTCAAACAATGCAGGTTCTTCTATGAAAAATAAAAAAGCACAACTGCTATTAAGCCAAACAACAGAAAAAGGTCGAGTTTCAGTATCTGCAGAAGGTAAACGACTTAGACTCTATTTCTACAGCGAATCTCAATATCGAATGAAACATAATACTTCTAGTATTTCTGATTCCTCTTACGAGTTTTGTTCAAATCCACAAAAAATTATGGTGAATGGTAAAGTTCAAAATTATTCTGAAGTTTGCGATGACGTAACACGTAAAAGTCAATTTCGTGACGCCAAGGTTTTGGCTGTTTCTACAAGTGACTCATTAGTTTAAAAACGCTTGTTTTTCTTGCGTTAATATTTTATAATTACCACAACTTAAAAATAAATCGGTATTAAAAATGAAAAATCGCTTTGCTAAGAGCCTTCTTAAAAAATCTACTGTAAGTGGAACAGTTTCTATTTCAGCGTCAGGCGAACGATACGTTTCGTATCGTGGTGTTCGACCAATCTTTGAATCCGAATTCAAAGATAACGCACTAACGACAGAAAACTACAAATCCCACTTTTTAGGTCATGCCATTGATATGAATGGCTACAAATCAGACCTTTATTTAATTGAATACGTTAAAGGCGGTTTTTCAGTTGATCGATATAATGCGATTATTAAATATGCAGAAGACGATCCTTGCTATTCTAGCGGTCTTTGCTTTATGATTAATGCTTTGGTTTACAAGCAATCTTACAATGAGGCTTTGATTACACTTTACAAACGTGCCGTTAAAGCAAGTATTCTTAAAGAAGAGTCCTACATTGTTGGTTATTCAGACAAACTAAACGATTTAGAGGACGAGAAGTATTACAACTCTGAGTATTACCTAAATCGACCTGAAAATGTTAATTACTTGTCAAAAGAAGTTGAAGAAATGTCGGATGAAGACGTTGACCAACTGGAAAAAGAAACAAAACAAAAGCAAACTGACTATGATAACGCATATCGCAAAGAAAACGGATCTGTGCCTGTTGCTCCTGTATTAAAAAATCCTAAATATCATACATTTGAGTCAGAAAAAGAAGCTCAAAAATATTGTGGTAAATATTGGCGTAAAGTTAATGCTTTTTCAAAATCTCATCTTAATGAAATTGTTAAAGAGATTGATTTTAATAAAATGATTATGAAAGACCTTTTTGCTTAAAAATTGACTTTATTTCTTTTAAAAGGTTGAACTGTTCAACCTTTTTTTTGTATAATTTCTTTATGTTTTTGATACTTAGAAAAAGAGCTAATAGAATATATCCAAGCGCACTTTATTACGACAGAACCGAAAAAAGAGAGTTTTTTCGAAAAAATATGGAATTCTCTTTTTTAAATGTATGTTTTTTGCTATAATTTAAAAACAAATTAAAAATAAAAAGGTTTACTACAATGTATCAAGATTATTCTTTGGAAACTTCTTTTGGTGACTTCGTGGTTTCTATTCCAGAAAATTCAAAAGACCCACATGCTGCAGCCGTTGAGGAAATGACTAATCAGTTAAACTCTGCTAATTGTCGTCAATCTTATCCTGACGAAAATGGCACTATTCAATCTATTGACGTTGGTTTTTACTATGGTCATAGTGTTGTTGATATTGAATATGACACTAACAGTGAGTCTATTGCACTAGATATTGCTACCGATAAATTAATTAAAGAACTTCAAGAACAATAATCAATAAAATAAATTATACTTTTATAATATTTAATTCTAATTATTTTAAAGCCCTTTTCTTAGGGCTTTTTTATTTTAAATGTTTGTCTGCTTTTTATTTTGCTATTGTTTTTGCGTATTTTGTTTTTTATTCTCTTTTATTTCATAAACTTAAACTCCAATATGTCATGTCTTTTATCCGCTTTGCATTTCTTTTGCTTTAAATAGTTAGAATTTTAATTCTTATATATAAATCCTTATTTTTTAAATTATTTGTTAATATAGTTTTTTATAATCTCATGTTTCTCATTTTTCCTTCTTTTTCTCTTTTTTGTGTTTTTTTAAAATAATTGTTTTTATTATCAATGTTTTATTGCTCATATATAATATGTAATCCTTTGTTTTTTTCCGTCTTTCGTTTTTTTGTTTTTATTCAATATAGTCTTACATTTGTAAGACTATATTTAGAAGATTGAAAAATAAAATCCTTATTTTAAAGCAATGGGAAGCCATTATTTATTTTCTTTTTTTATTATTATTGTTTTATTTATCTTTTTAAAAAACAATTCTTTTATTATCAGTGGTTTATTATTTATATATACAACATACAATCCTTTGTTTTTGTTAGTTGTTTGCTTTACTTATTGTTATTTAATGTCTTTTGTTTTTCAAAAGTTAAATTTAAATATCAACCAAATTAAATACTTATTTTTAAAGCTTTTTTTTAAATTGTATTTTTTACATTTTTTTAATTGCTCACTTTTTTTTGTTTTTTAAAATTATTTTGTTTTAGAACAATACCTTAGAGTTTATATAAAGAACCTAAATTTTGACACTTATTTCTCTCTACTATTTTTAAAGAAGATTTTATTATTATATATAGTTTTCATTTAAATAAAAAAACTTGTTTTTAGATAAAAAACAAATTCCTTTTGCATTATTGGCTTTCTTTTTATTGGTTTTTTTAGACTTTTTATTGGCTTTCTTTCATGAAACAGTAATTTAAGTCTTAAATAACCTCAAAAAAATGCTGCAAGCTGCAGCATCTTTATTTTCTTGTCGGCTTTATCTTTCTATCACGAAAAATTCTGCTATTTCGAGAGTTTTCTCTGATAATGATTTTGGTAATGTATCAAATACCTCCCCTAACAAATCACCTTCTTCATTTTGGTATTCAAAATATGGAGCTGTCATTACCTCAAAGCCTTCAAACAGATCATTGTCCTTACCATAAAGCCAAGACCAAAACTCTTTCTCTGCCCCTGCCTGTTTCATTTGAGCAATCATTTCTTCTGGCTTTATAAATTGACCTTCTTCATTAGTTAAAATCCAAGTTCCAGATAAAGCGCAGTCTATTTCGCCTATTGTGTAAAACACCGTAGAATCGCTTTCTAGTTCGTGTCCAAACAAATGAACAGCCTTGTAGTCTGAAATAGAATCGTTTTTGATACTTTCATAGTTGAAGCTAACCATTTCTTCAAAAAGAATATAACAGCTTCGAAATGCGTCTAATTCAGAACCATTATCAAAATATAAATCGGCTACAATCCCTTCGTCTGTTGTTTTCACTTCAACAAAATGCTCTTTATCTAATTTGATATGCCAACCGTTCCAAACGTCTTGATCTGTTAGCATCTTCTCAAAAGAACCAAAAGACAGATCTTTTATGAAACCTTCAGAGACAATATTTTCGATAGAAAAACCCATATCTTTTGAAATACCGAGTTCTTTATCGTTTATTGCCACATAGTAACAAAATTCTTCTTCTTCGCTAAAACACTCAAATTGTTTTGTGTTTACGACCAAAGGTAAATAAAGAATACCTGATATAACGACAGGAGAGCGTTCTTCTAGGTTTTTAGATAGTTTGTTTAAGGGTTTGTTGAATAAACTTCTAGATAGCGCATTTTGCGCTTCTGATAGCGTTTTAAATTTTGATTGTTTTTTTAATTTCTTCGCTTCGTTTTTAAGCGTAGATAGTGGTTTGCCGTTTGGCAGAAATGTGAAGTTTTTAGTTTTGTTTTGCATAATGAGTTCCTATTATTTTGCAATACGAAACAGCCCATAGTTCTTAATGCTTAGAAAAACATTAATGTTCGTGTTTGTTTATTTTGTTTTACTTCTCGTATCTAATACTTTACCAAGTGGGCTTGGAGGCTTAGAAGACAACCTACTCACTAATATTAACTCAAGATTATTTTTAGTACAAGCTTTTTTATTGTTGCTTTTTTGTTTGTTTTTTAGTATTATATGCGTATCTTAAAAACAAATGAGAAATCACATGAGTAAAACAACAACCTTGAGCAGTCACAAATGTTTTAACTGTAAAGAATCTGATAAATATCACCTTGATGACTCATTTGGTGAAAATTGCTCTCAATGTTCAGAAAATTCTCTTTGTGAAGAATGTCTATTGGACAAAGAATACCCGCATGTTGTTTCTCATAGTAACCAACATTGTTCTTTTAAAGCCATTGCTCGTGGAAAAACAAAAAAAGAAGCTGTTGAAGCTTGGGAATAAAATAACAACGTTAAAAACGCAAGACAAACTTGTTAATTTTGGAGCTATTATGATCGTCAAACGACTTGAATGTGTTCTCGACAAAGATATGAAAAAACGATTTGTCGCCATCTTAAACTCAACTATGGAGAAGCTTAATTACAAGCCTTCTGATTATCACATTGTTGAACGAAATAACATGATTGGAGCATTTTACTCTCCTATTGATCTAGACCTTGATTATTCTAAAAATGAACCGAAATCAAAACCTTTATACATTGCTGATACGTCTTTTTGTCTTTCCATAGGCAAACACGCTTTTAGCGATGAAATCCTGTTCGGTTTAGAACATAAAAACGCTAATTTCTTATTTGGCGCACAGACTCCATATAATGAATCTACTGAATATGCTTCTGTTAGAGCCATTATTGATAACTTTGTTCTTTTTACCGAAACAACATTAGAACATTTCTACTTTGGAAACGGCAAACCAGAGTTGTTATTGAAAAACAATCGTATTCTTATGGAAACAGACGATTATTTGAAATCTATGCTTAAAAAGATTATGCGCTCTAATCTTTATACTGAAATGAATGAGGAAATTTATTTTAGTCAGCAAGAAATCAAAGCAAATTTTGAAAAACGCATTAAAGTCGTTGAAGAAATTTTAAAAAAAAAAACACAGCACAAAAAGCCGCCTCCAGTGGCTTTTTTCTTTTGTATTTTATAAAATAATACAATCATTTAATCACAGGTATTAGAAATAGAATTACAAAGTTTTGTTGAGAAATTAAAAACAGCTTCAATTGATCAAATTAAAGATATGCAAACTTCAAGACATCACTTTGTTGAGAATTATTCTTTTTTTCGTCATGTCTGAAAACCAGTCAGTTTTTAAGAAGAAATACGTCAAAAATATAATTTCAAACATTGTTTTGTAGTCTTTGTTTTGCTATAATATTTAGACATTTTAAAGCAAAGAGAAATCAAAATGATTAAAGATAAATTAAATGCAATGCCGTATATTGGTGGACATACAGGGTTTGTCGCTAATTTCGAAACCATGACAAATAAAGACATTGACGTTTATCTTGCTTATTTACTAGGTGAAATTAACGCAGATCAGTTAATCAATGGTGTTACTGTTACTCGCTATACTGAATCTGAGACAGAAGCCTACAAACTCATTCATGAAAACAGCATTGCTATTATTCCTATTAAAGAGAATGGCTACCGTGCAGCAAAAATGGAGTTTAATGATTCCGAAGAAATGGAGTACGTCTCTGGTTACAAATCTTGTTCTGAAAATGATCTTGTCCCTATCGTTTCTGGATTAAAAACTCTTTGCCGAGTTCTTGAAATCGAAGAATTAGAAAAAGCAATTAATCTGTTTGAAACTCTACAAAAATAGTGTTTTATTCGTTGATTATTATTTTGGATTAGGTTAAGATTAAAGCACATTTCGGAGATAGGAAGAAAAATTATGAGCATGAACCTTCATTTAAAAATCGACGGTGAAGACATTCCATTGGAGCAGACCAAAACAAAAGAGACTTCTTTTGTCCTTGGTGTCGATGTTGAAAAATGCACAGACGGTCAAGGTTATTCAACTGGATTTCAACTTTCTTCTATTAAAAATCCAGATTCATTTAATGAAGCTTACGAGCGACTAAAAGAATTGGCTTTTACAAAATCTGTTGAACATGGCAGTATTGATAACTTGCTAATTGAAGGAACTATCCGAATCAAAGACTCTTTAAACTATCTTAGTTATAAGGGTAATATCCCTGTTCGTAGTGAAGCAGTTCTTTACTTTCTTTAATCTTTGATTTTTCTTATTAACATTTATTGGACAAAAAAAATAAAAATAATGTAACAGCCTTTTAATTTGTAGATTATTTGGCTATTATATTAAAACAATATATTCTCGGTTAAATAAATGGACATGACACTAGACGATTTTCTAAACAAAGATAATGTTGAAGTTAAACACATTAGAAAAAATGTAAGAAAAGCAGGAAACGATACTTATTATTATTCAGTTGCTCTCATTATTACTATCAAGCAGGGATTTGAAAACAAAGATTTAGAAATCGCATTCTTTCAAGAAAAAGATGAATCAAAAACCAATTTAATAATTGCACCTTCCATTAGACTTGGGAATAAAAACATTGGTTTGTTAAGTGTTTTTGAGATTGAACCCGATATTGCAAAAATCGTTAAAAATGAAATCGTTTCTTTTTTAACGGCTTTCGAATTTAACTTTTTGGGTTATGGCGAAACGCTTGACGATTTTAAAATCAAAAAACACAAAGATAATCAAGATATTTTCTCTATTCACCCGCTTAAAGACATTGGCTACAATGACTCATTAGAAATTGAAAAAAATATATTCCGACACTTTCTAAAATCCAATAAAGCATTGAACTTTGAAAATGAAAATGACATTGATTTTATCAAAGACCCAAAAATTTTTGATATTCTATGCCATTTAAAAATGAAAGAAATTGAAAATTTACTGTCTGGACATTCTTCTAAAGATTGGGTTGATATTATTTTATTAAACAAAACTATCTAAAGGTATTGTATGACTGAAAAACGAGTTATGATTAAAAATCGACAAACTGGTAAGTATTGGTATGGGTTTGGAAAAGGTGAGTCAACCAGTAGTTTTTTTGAAGAACGAGATTATGAAGATACGACAATCAAACAAGCTACTCATTATGATCTAAATGACAAGCGAGAGTCTGATTATCTCAATGCAAACTTTAATGAAAAAGAGCATGAACTTATTGAAGTTTAATAATTAAAAGAAAAGCCGCTTCAAGCGGCTTTTTTTGATTCTGAATTATTCTTTCAACGATTCGTCTTTAATTTCCCAACGTCTATTACAGGTTGTGCAACAATCGTGGTTTTGATCGTAAATCAATGGCATACCAAAAGAACAAAAAGGACAAATCTCTGTCTCAGGCTTTTGTCTTACAGGTGGTTTCTTCTTTGGTTTTGAAAAAATTGCTTTAAGATTTGGAATTTTAATCGTCTTCATTTTGCTAATCTCTTCTTTGTCTATTTGCTTTATTATAGCAAGAAATCACCATTAGAACAAGTTTGTTTTTTTATTGCTTTAAATCTATTTTTATCGTATAATTAACTTAGTTTAAAAATCAAAAGGGCGCAGAAATGCTAGTTTCAGTTCAAGACGTTAAAGTAAGAAAGCACACAGATTCTCAACGTGAAAAAACGTATTATCTTGATTCTCTAATTAAAAGAAAAATCAAAGAGAAAGGCTCTGTTTTCCCTAAGCTTTTCCGTCACCTTGATACTTTTGACATGGAACAAGTTTCTAAGCACATTTCAGAAGATTTTGGTTTAAACATGCGTAAGCTGCAGGTTTCTACCTCTTACATTGGAAGCAGCCACACGGTAAGTTATGCAGAAGGTGGTGATATTTTCATTCACAACGGTCATAGACACTCTTTAATGGTTCTTCTTCATGAATACGCTCATATTTTTACAGATTTCTTTTTCCGTTCTGTAAATGGTTCTGCTCATGACGGTTATTTTAATGCTGCATACCGATTTTTACTAAATCATTATCATATTTTGTCTTATGACGAATTTAATGAACTTGCTAAGATTGCAAAAGTTGAAGTCTATGTTGACGCAATCGCAGGTTTCGATTTTGTTACAGAAGACGTTTTTAACAGTCTCTATCAAGAACTTGTTGAAAATGATAAAGACGTTTACTTGCCGTATTGGGTTCGCTGTAATGGCTTAGAGCGCAATATTTTCAATGGTAAAAGAACGGTTCATTACTTTATTAAAAACCCTATCACTGGTCAATTTATTGTTTCTTCTGTTAATAAGTGTCATTTTGAATATAGTCATGAATTTTCAGAAATGACAAAAGAAGAAATGAAAAATACTGTATTGCTATCACCTGTTTTCCTTATGGACGAAAGCGGTGAAAAAGTAACAGGTCGAGATTTTGGTAGTCCAAGAGGTTGTTATGGCTATGCTATTGCTGATGGACGCAACATTGACAATGGCTTATGTGGCTTTCACTCAACTTCTGGCTTCTACTCATACGGTTGCGAAAAAGAAGACAAAAAAGATTCCGCAAAAGAACTTAGCAATGATGTTAAATACTTTAAAAAATCTGGTCTTAATGTCATTAAAACCACTTCTGAAAAAGAATATCGTCGTTTATATTCACTTATGAGAGAACGTTATTACGATGTAAGATAATTTGTTACAATTTAATCGACGATTAAAACAAAATCTTATTTAAATAACCAATTTAAAAGACAACCAATATGACTATTCCTGAATACTGGTGTTGTTTGACTGACGAAGGCAACACCTTTTACACTGAACTTGCAAAAAAATACCAACCCATTTTCGAAAGCACCGAAGAACCTGTCGAATCAATGATTGCTTATTTGAAAGAAGGCGTTGCATTTGAAGCAACTCCTGATGGTCTTAACGCAGACGTCACAAAAGAAGTTCAAGCGTTTGTTTACCAATTTGTTTCAGACTCATTAAAACGATTTAATGTAACAGAAGAACAAGTTAACGAACTTTATTGGGAAGCGTATTATGACTACAATTTTACCTAATTTTTTATCTTTTACCTTTGATTCTTGTTTTTATTTTTGATATAATACACGCATTCATTAAACAGTTATTTAGATTAAGGTTTAAGCCCATGATTGAAGTTAAAAACAAGAGCATTGCTACTATTGTTCTAAAACTTGTGCAAAAAAAGAAAAAGAATCTTTTTGAAATCGATCTACACGAAGCTGTCGAGCGAATTAAAGGTAGCACTGTTTTCTTTGACGACTTAGAAATCAAACCTATTGTTTCAAACTGGCTTATGCTTAATTCTGATAAACAACAAGAAGCTTTGAAAACAAATCCACATTTGAAAAAGTTTCAAAAAAACATTACAGAATCATTCGCAGAGTTCGACACTACTCCTGAAGAGTTTTTCACTACCATTCATAACACTTACAAAAAATAAGGCTTATTATGCTTCTCGAAGAAAACGAAATTACAGAAGAAACCATTAACAAAAAAACACATAGTCGAACCGTTTTAATCCTACCAACAGAAGGTGTTGAAATTGGAGCTGTTTTTGAAGCGAATTTTAACGTGGAAAAAGTCCTTGACGAAGAAGATTCAAATTGTTTTCTTTCTGACACTTCTCTGATGGCAGAAGTTCGCCCGTCTAAACATGCTTTTATCATTTCCGATATTAGCACTATTAATTTTGATACTTTTGTCAAACCGCAAGAAGTTTTTGACTTTGAAGATATCAAAGAAGAATCAAAAGGTGTTATTTATCAATTTCCAATGGGTTTTGACACTGAAAATGATAGCTATGACGAAGTTATGAAAAAAGTTGGCATTGACACTTTGCTTTCTTGGTTCGACGACGAAAAAGACCCATTTATGAGAATCTTTAACGAGATTCATAAAATTTATGGCAATGACCCGAAAAACTTTATCTTAAAAAAATAATTGTTTTAAAAATAAATAAAAAGCCTTGTCTATACAGGGCTTTTTTTGTATAATAGCCTTATCGTTTTTTTTAAGGCTATCTCATGATTTTTTATCGAATTGAATGCAATGGTTTAGGTCTTTATGATTCAGGTTGTGGTCATAGAGCGCAAGACTTAACAACTGCAGAACATTCTATTTCTCAGCAATCACCTGAAAGAGCTTTTCCCGACATCTTCAATTATTTGAATGATGATCGCAAAAACTATTACTTTGCATTCCCTACCATTGAAGCAATTTATGAATGGTTCAACACTGTTGAATCTATTGCATATCTTGAGTTTAGAGAATGTGAAATTTTGAAATATGAAATTGATGGTGATTATCATATTTCTGGCAATCAGCTTATCTATCGCAAAGGAAAAGAAACATTTATTGAAAAAGTGCCTTTTTCTTATGATAATCTGGAAAAACTTACACACATTAAAATCCATATTCCTTATAAATTTCGAAATTACCTTATCGAAAACAACTTAACAGAGTATTCATTATGAATGAAATTGAAAAATTCCTAAAAGAACAAAACTTACCAAGCGACATTGAAAACGCTATCACCAAAGAATTTATCACTCGATTTTTTATAGATAATCCAGAAGAGTTTTCAAAGATTTCTCAGCGAGTTTTCAATCAACAAACACAAAAGATTAAAGACTTGGAACAGAAGCAAAAACAGACGCATGTTGCTTTAATGCCTGTCATTTCAATGTGCATGTTTGGCAATCAAAATTCAACAAACGTTTCATCGTTCCGTGGTCTTCTTGGTGATCGTAAAACAGAAGATCGAGTTGACGAAAATATGGAAAAAGTATTTCAACACTTAACTGTTGATAAAAAAATTGTTTTAAAATTGCGTGAAGATGGGGGATTAGACGTTCCAGATTCACTCAGAGAAGAAACAGAAGAGTAACTGATTGATTTTAAATAGATAATTTTATTTAAAAAGTCACATTATTGTGGCTTTTTTTATTGATTTTTGATTTGTTTTATTGTATAATTAAGCCATAGATTAAATGATTAGGTTGAAACTAAATGGAGGTAAAAATGACTTTAAAAAAACTTTTTTTGATTATCGTTTTGATTGTTTCTGCTCTATTGGTATGGTTTCTTGATAAACCCCTTGCAGTAGCTACTAATGGACTGCCTTTTCAATTAGAAAAAGAAATTGATTTTGAACATCGTGGGGAATACATTCAAATATCCGAGTATGCCCAAAAAGCAGGGTATGACTTAGGCATTCGTTTTATTCCTGACGAAAATTTAGTTGGTGATTATAACTATGACGATTATTTCATTTTATATCAAAAAGATGAGATGCCGTCTAATATTGTAACTAGAAGAGTGTTTGACTCCATTGAGGAATGTCAAAAAAATGCTGAAAAAGTCTTTAATATTTTAAATAAAGACGAGATTTACGAAGAAAAAGCAAATGGTTCAGTCCTAACAAACAGAACCGAGAGCATTCAATGGTCTTGTCACCAAAGTATTAAAGAAAAAAACAAATTTCAACAATATATAAACTACTACTTAAATTAAAAAAATAAACCTTGCTTTTTAAGCAGGGTTTTTTTATAATAAATATATCCTACATTTAGCAACTAAAGGTTTATTATGAGCAAGAAATCTCGTCTTTTTGCCGACAAAAAACATCAAGAAGCAGGAACGCTATTTAACGGCAAAAGATACCGTGTTCATACTGATGGCGTTGCTAACATTGTTAAAAACACAATTATCACTTACCCGTCATACGTAGACAGAATGCAACTATTAACCTATTCTGTTGAAACTGCCGATTTACACGATACACTTGAAGATACAGACACTACATTTGAAGAACTTGTTTCAGAATTTGGTGAAGTCGTTGCTAAGTCTGTTGATAACGTAACTGATATTGACGCAGAAAATCGTGAAGAACGTAAAAGACTTACCATTCAAAGATTTGCTCATTTTGAAGTAAGTGTTCTATCCGAACTTATTGCATTGATTGTAAAACCTGCTGATCGCTACCATAACTGGTACACAGCTATCAAGCTAAACCAGAAAAAATACATTAAAATGTATTACCGTGAATATCCTATATTCAAGCTTTCTGTCTACCGTCCTGATTTGGTCGAAAAGCTATGGAGCGACTTAGACGAACTTGATTTATATGTTCGAAAGAACTACAATTTTACTCGATAATTAGATTTATTTTAAAAAAGGCTATTTTTATAGTCTTTTTTATTGACCTTTATTAATAATTCTAGTATTATTTATGCAAATTAAAATATATTTTGTAAACAACAAAGGTAAATACCATGTCAAAACAAGCTAAACAATTCGCTATTGCTAAATCGTCAAATGGCACAATTGGTCTAATTACTTCAAAAGAAATGGTAGACCATACTTACCCAGATCAAACAGAACCGACTCAGGTTTGGAAAGGCGTTATCATCCAACCTAATACATTTACGGGACGTAATGGCTCGATCATCGAAGCAAAAGCAGGTGGTCTATGGACTTCTTCTAACCCAGAAGTTATTGGCTATGCCGACCCTGAAATGATTGCACAGCTTGTGCAAGACTCTAATGAAGTTCAGCAGTTCTCTATCGCTAAATCATCAAATGGCACTGTCGGTCTAATCACTTCAAAAGAAATGGTAGATCATATCTATCCTGACAAAGAAGAAGCAACTAAGGTCTGGAAAGGTGTTATCATTCAGCCTAATACCTTCACTGTTGGCGAAGACAAGGTTATTGAAGCAAAAGCGGGTGGTCTATGGACTTCTTCAAATCCACAAGTCGTTGGTCATATTGATCCTGCAATGATTGAAGCTGCTTAAAAATAACTTGTTTTAAAAACAAATAAAAACCTTGCTTTCATAGCAGGGTTTTTTTATAATAGTCGTATCATAAATAACAAGGTTTTAAAATGAAAAATTTATCAGTTTCTATTAAAGGCACTTATGAAAGTTGTGACCGTAGACGCTTATTCGTTTATCTCGAAAACGCTGATATGTCGAATATTGATAATGTTCCTTGTTATGCAGGTGAGCATCTTAGAGATGCTATCCAACAAGTTTTTCAACTTGCCGACTTTTTTGAGCTAGAACGACCTAGCCTTGATCACTTAATCTCTGACCGTCTTTTTTCAAAAGACGAAATCAATTCTGCAATTGAAGACGTTAGCGGAATGATTGAAATGTTTGAACGCAACAAACAAATGAGAATTGAAATGAAAAAAGAAAGTAAGAAACAATCAACTTCTAAATAATTTGTTTTAAAAATAGTAAAATAAACCTTGTTTTTTAATTTTTGTTTTGCTATTATATATTCTCAGTCAGGGCATTCACCACTATCTAAGCAAAGGGCAAGATTATGACTAACGCACAAAAAGAATTGGTTTCTCTAATTAACTCTCTAAACAACGCTAACAACGTTGAGGGTTCTTTATGGTTTCAAGCTTTGTCTACTGATCTAGCTTACTGGGCTAAGTTTGGTGTGGAAACTGTTAAAGATTTCCAAGCAAAAGCGGCTGCTTTTGCCGAGCATCTTGATGCTATGGCTAAAAAACAAGAGGTAGAAAATGTTTCTATTGGTCTTGTTACTGACCTAGAACACTGGAATGTTCGTGGTATCCAAACTGTTGAGCAATTGGATCATTACCTAGCTCAATCAACCCACTATGACCTTTACAAAGAGGTTAATGGGATTCGTCCACGTTGGTTTAAGTATGACGAAATGACCACGGAAGAAATCGAAAAGGAAATCGACTCTCTTTGTAACCAAATGGAGAAAGAAGAACAATGGCAAAAGGAAATTGAAGAAGCGGAGCAAAAGGAACACGAAGAACGTAAAGCTCGTAATGCTTATCAGCCTAACTTGGCTTTGAGTGGCTTAAAAGATTTAATGGACAAGCAATAGCTTGTCCTTTTAAAAAGTCCTTTCTCATTTTACTTCAAATCATAGATTAATCGAGAATAATCATGAAAAAAAACAAAATCGATCTGATTAAGTTTCATCGAAATGCTATTTTTAAAAATGCAGCTAAAACATTTAAACCAAGTATTCGCAACGAGTTTATGCGTATCACTCAAATTATGTTAAATGAAAACCCTACTCTTTGGTTGAAGATTTTTGAATTTGAAACAATGAATCTAAATCGAAAAGAACTAGGCGAATTTCATAGTCAGGTTAATGAACTTCGAAAAAACCTTAGAATCAAAGATCACTACCCTATTCTTACAACAGAGCAAGAAGAGCGAATTTATAAAGAGTTCTATTTCAGTTGTTTTATTCGAGACGAAGCGAACTCAAAATCTGCTTGTCTTACTACTTTGCGTGATGTTTCCTATCGTTATGACTTTCAATATTTCCCTGTTGAAAAGATTCAAAATCTGCATTACTTGCGCAGGAACATTCATGCAGAAAAGAAGATTCGTAAACACCTTAACAATCTTCTGAAAATTTTGCCTAAAATGATTGTTAGTGAAATAAACAAAATTGACGCAAAAAAACATAATGTGGCTGTTTAATACAGCCTTAAACACACGTTAAAAGGTTTTTGTTGTGAATCAGATTGATATTGCTAATCCACTTAATGCGGCTTTAATTGAAGATGCTGAAAGCGTTTCTAACACTCTTAATCAATCTGGTTCTGAACCTTTTTCATTTCTTGCTTTGCTTGTTCTTTTAATTTGTGTTGCTCCTGTCCTATTTTTCTTCTTTCGTTCTCTTGGTAGCGACACAAAAAACAATTCAACCCCATTGCACCTACCCGATAGTTTCCTTAAAAACTTAAAAATTAACGATATTCGTTTTAAAAACAAAAAAAAGTAAATTACCATTATACTTCTCTTACTTGTTTTGATATAATATCTCTATCTTATAAAAGACAGAGAGAGTTTTGTTATGTCAGAATTGATTAAACATGAAAACGGTGGTCATTCTTTTTCAATCCCTAAAAGTGCAGTTGAAAAATTAGGTTCTCAACTTGTCCTTATCAACCTAGATCGAATTAAAAACTATTTTGAGACTATGGTTAAACACTATCCTGTTAAAGCCGAAAATCTTCCTGCTCTTAAAGACTATGCTAATATTCAAAGTGAAACATTGCCTAACACGTATGTAGTTTGTTCAGAGACAGATTTTAAGGTATTTATTGACGGAATAAAAAACAATGTCGATTTGATCACTCGTAATGATTATTTGGCGAACAACAAAATTAATTCATACCACTTTGAGGTTTAAAATGGATATTCGAAAAGCAAATGAACTACTGGCTTCTATGATTAAAGATATCTATGAAGACCATGACGGAAAACTTTCAAAGAAGACTGGTTTAAAAGCAATGAATCTTGTTGCTACAAGCCCAGAGATTCAACGTTTGATTAATATTGGTAATTATCCTGCATTTCGCAAACAAATCATTGCAGAGCTTAATGAGCAATCTGCAGAACTTAAAGAATCAAATGTTGTTTTTGCTGATTTACTTCGTGACCTATACACTAGTCGAACTGGTCGCTGTAAAAAATCAACTGCTAAAAAAGTTATGGTTTTTATGGAAAATAATTCAGATTTTCAACACCTTGCCAATATCGGAAATTACGAAAAACTAGAAACTCAGATTTCCGAAGATTTAAACAAAAAAGTTGCTTAATTTTTGTTTTTTTAAAACAAACCCCTTGCTATCCTAGTTAGGGGTTGCTATAATTACCACTCACTTGCAAAGACATTCTTTGTTAATTATCAAGCAAATTGGACGTTTATTATGACTAGCCTATTTCACGTTGTTAAATTTGAAGAAATTCCTTACGAAAAATTTGATCACGCAGTTGTTTGCACAACTCTTGATCTAGATAGTGCTATTGAAAAAGCGGAAGAAGTGCTTGAAAAAGATATCTTTGATAAGTTTGGATACCGAGCAGAAGAAGAATCTGGTGTTTACATCGCTGATTTTAGACGTATCGCTGAATATGCTTCAAAAGAGATTTTTAAGCGTAAAAGGTGTTATGGTAATGAGCAAAATGTATTCATTCTTGAAGTGAAAGCAGGAGAACTTATTTCACTGCCGACTTTAACACATGAAAACAAAGGTGTTATTTGGCAAGCAAACGACGAAACGTTGTTTAAAATCTTCAACAAACACCTTGACCTTATTATGGTTCGAGACAATCTTGATATGCTTCCTAAATCTGAAAAAACGATTCTTTGGGAGCAATTCAAGAAAGAAAAAAGCCTTCTTTCCAATGTTAGCCCTACATTGGAGCGTTTAAAGGCTCTTGGTTGTAAAAATCGTCGCCTTTCTGTTAAGAACAAGCTTGAACTTAATATGAATGGTGCTGATATTTGGGCTATGACTTCAATCAACAAGCAAGAAGAAATGCTTTATCAAACCTATGAAGCGTAATTAAAATCAAAAAAAAGATAACAAAAAGCACAATTCATCCCCGCCCTAGAAACGGGCGAGGGTTTCTTGTGGTTTATTCGCTAAAATCATAAAATCCCTTTCAAATCTGGAGCCTTTTTGGGTTCAAGATAAACTTAAAAAAGGTGCAAAATACAAAGGAAATATTGCTTAATCACTTCACTTTTTAGTTATTTTTATTTATAATATAGGCACTTAACCAATGAGAGGAAATTTCAATGTCTCTAAATACTTGTCCTTGTGGTAATGAAACAAAAAACAACTATATGTGTTCTCCTTGTATTGAGGATTCTTTTCCCGCTTATCTTGCCGACGAAAATGGCAACGAAATGACAATTGAGGAAGTTATGGCAAACTCCGTTGTCGTTGACGAACAACCTTCAACTAATGATACAGAGGCTTCTTCGGAAGCCTCTAATCCTTCAGCCTTTTAGTAATATTTTCAAATCAACTTGATAAATCTAAATTTTTGTTTTAATATCGCAAAAAAAGGAATTATCAAAAATGCAAGAAAACAACTCTGATTTTATTAATTATCCACTTTTAATTGAGAAGGTTAAACGCTCTTTCTTACGAAAAAAAATCAATGTAAATCATTTTAATTATCTTGATAAAAGAACTGTTCGATCTGCTTTATTTGATTATTTCCTTAAATATCATAGCTTAGACATTTATGTTAACAAAGTTAACACAAATAATCCTTTCTGCATTAATAATTTACATAAATCCAGTGAATATGCTGTCTTATGGTATTTTGCACACTATTCTTTCTCTGATATTTATCCTGAAACCATTGACGTAACTAGTGGCGAAGAAAAAGACGAACTGCATTACTATTTAGATAATATTTCTGATTTTAATGGCTTCCTTAACTCTTATGAATCCCTTCTTGATATGAAAAAAATCAAAGATCACTGTTTTGCAAATGGCTTTAAAAATTTACAAGAACAATATTCTGAGATTCAAAAGGATATGAATGAAGAATTCAAAGAGTATTATTACTGGTTTTTCATTTGTTTCTCTAAATCAATCGCTTCGAAAGTGCCAAAGCAAATAAAAAAAGAAGCGTCCGAAATGGTTTTTTTACTTTCAAAGTCTTGATTCTAAAGGGTTTATTGAAAACTTCCTTTTTTTTCGAAAAAAAAGACAAAAAATGGTTTCTTTTTCTTGCTTTTTAAAAATAGGCTTGCTATTATATATCCATAGTCAAGGGGGCAACAACGAAACGCTTCCAAATCAATCACTTAAATAGAGAGAACTTCACTATGACAGCTACTAAAACTACTTCAACTCGTGGTCGTAAATTCAACAAATCAAAATATGCTATCACTCGTGCTTGGGAAATCGCTCGAAACGCAGAAGTAGCGCATAACACTAACCCAGTAGACGTTGCTCAACGTGGTCTAGTTAAAGCGTCAGAATATTTCGCTATTGCCCTAAAAGAAGCTTGGAAAGAAGCACGTCAAAAAGCGGCTAAACTTGAAAACATTGAAATGTATGTTCTTCATAAAGTGCCTAAGAAGAACCAGAAAAAGATTCTTAACGCTATCGACATGCTAATCGAAACAAAAGCGTCAATTGGTGAAACTCCAACAAACCAAATGATTGCGGAAACTGTTTTCCAAGCACGATACACTACACCGTCAGCTATCAGCTCACACCGTCATATCCGTGATTCAATCGCAGAAGTGGCAGCAACAAAAGAGCTATCAGAAGCGGTAATCGGTGAGTCTACTTACTCAGTAGCATAAAACCAAATTAAAGAAAAAGCCCTTGCATTGCAGGGGCTTTTTTTTGCTTTTAAAAAACAAAATTGCCTGGTTTTTAATCGGATATGCTACTATAATACTATTAGAAACTAACGGAAAGGTTAAAATTATGAACACTAAGGCAAGAAAAGAAACTATCATTAATATTCATAGAGATTTAAACGCTACTCTGTCAAGCTATAAAGTCACTATTTTATTTACATTTATCTTTATTTCTGTTCATACATTATTTTCTTTGTCTTTTAGTAATGAAAATACGTTTGGTTATGAAATTGCTGCTAGAAATTTAATGATCATTGCCTTTGGTTTTTTCAATCTATTTATATGTTTCTTAAATGCTGCCACGCACAAAGAAAATCTAAAAAACAACATCGATTTACTTTTGAAATAACAAGGTTAAAATATGCTTCTATTTACTCTTAGCGAAACAAATGTAAAACATGAACTTTATCGAAACTATGATTGTTTTAAAAAAGCAAAGAAAAAACTAAATTCTTTTCTGAGCTTTTACATTTCCTTTATCATTGTCTGTTTCTCGGTTTTAACGGCTGTTGAGGCTCAACCCGTTACATTTGCTATTGCTTTTGTGTTTGCGTTTTTAGGTTTAATGTTCCTTTTCCCTATTCAACAAGTGTATATGATTAGAAAAGAAAACCTGAATGATTCTGTCGATTATTTTAAGGTCTTGTTAAAACATTCTTAATAACGCAGAGGTCATTATGGGTAGAGTTTCTAGCAAAAAGGCAAGACATATAATGTGTAATGCTTGGAATGCTTCAACAAATGATTGCATAGCTCATGTGGTTCGTGGTAAAATAGTGTTCAACTTTGGGTTAGACGAAAGAATCCCATATAACTATGTTGTCACCGATCCCGTTTCTTTAATAGGCGAAAAATTAAAGGTTAAAAAATGAAATATTTAGTTCACTTCATTACCAACGAAAAAGCACAACTTGGCGAAAATCGCTATGCCAATGCTGTAATTACTGCCCCTACAAAAGAACAGGCTATTAAACAGGCTTCATTTCGTCCACATTTTAAAGAAGCTTTCTTAGTCGTTGTTAAGCACCATAGTCGAATTGAAAAAGTTATTGACGCTATGGTTGCTAAATATGGACACCATGACGGAATCCATGACATTCGAAAAGAAACAGCTTAAATTATTTAAAAAAAGACCTTTTCTAAGGTCTTTTTTTGTTTTATTGTTTTATTTTTGCTATAATTAAGTCCTACCAATTAATCAGGATAGAACAATGCCTAAGCAATACAAAATCAAAGCAGAACTAAACAACATGACTCTTACTGTTTTCTCTGAAAGTCGTTATGGTAAAGATTTTCTTGGACGTATTATCTTTATGTCTACTGAAAATAATTCTTCTGTCTATCAAATTTCATGTGTTGTTTCTCGTAAAGGTTTTGGCTTTATGACATATCAATGTTTGCTTATGGCTGCAAAAATTAACGGCTTCACTGTTTGTAGTGATCGTGACACTGAAACAACTGAAACTTGCTTTATTCTTTGGAATAAGCTTCACAAGCTTGATAAAGCAATTCGCAACCCTTTATCTGAAAAACTAAACCATAAGTTTTTAGAGTTCACCTCAGAGGAAGAATCACCAGAAATGTTTGCTTCTTATTCATTAGAACCTACGCCCTATTTCCTAGATAATTTCGGTGTTGTCAAGGAAGATAGTTTTGCAGAAACAGCCAAAGAACAAGGTTGGGATGATTTTTTTGAAAAAGCTTATTATTCAAATGACGCTGAATATCGAGAGGAAAACCATTTTATTGATGCTGATTTTCCAATGAATATTGAAGTCGATAAATCACACGAAATTGTCTATTGATTTCTTGCTTTGTTGTTTTATTTTTTGTATAATAAATCCAAGTTAATTAAAAGAGTTAGAGAATAAATTATGCCAATACTATCAATTAAAAATCAACTAAAAATCGTTTCTTTTGACGCAGAAGATGCAGTAATCAATGTTGCAAAAGGTGATTTTGAAGTCTTTGGAGCTGTTGAAGAAATCAATCTTGTTCTTCAAGGTCAAGAGTTTGATATTGAATCTGCAAATTGGGAATATGTTTACGAAGACGATCCTGAAAATGCTTCTATTTTCTCTGACTACTGTGTTCTTGCGGTTACAGACAGTAAAGATACTGGCTATCAAGTTGTAGACCCTTACAATGCGATTGACGAAGTTGATAACTACAAACATTGTGACAATTTTGGTCTTTTTGAGATTCCTTGTGGCAATGGAGGTTGTTGTTTTATTTACACAGCTAAAAATGATTCTGGTGAAATCATTGCTGTTAAAGTTTGTGGTGTTCACCCCGAAGATATGGAATAATGCCAATTTAACCAATTAAACGCCCTGTTACGCAGGGCGTTTTTTTTTATTTTTTTTCCTTGCTTTTCTTTGTCTACTAACCTATAATTACTCTTAGATTAAGCAAACAAATAAGCCTTAGTCCAAGGTTGACAACCTAGCCGCTCTTACACTTGGTAAATCGTCTTTATACTACAAAAAAAGAAACTTTCACTTTATCTTAATTGATATTTGAAAGCTAACGAAAAGAGCAAGTTTATCAAATCAAACTTTTAGGAAAAACAAAATGAAAGCTAAAAATCTATTTTCTCTACTTACTCGCAAAGAACTAACCAACATCGCTACCGAAATTGCTAACTGCAAAGTTCACGGTATGAAAGTAAAAGCAAATCAATTTATTGAAGCTATCGCACAAATGAACGGCAAAGGTTCAGAAGCTTTACTTAATGATATGAATAATGAATCATTGTTCTCGTTTAATGACTTACACGCTATCTTTGACCATTCTTCTGGTGAAACTGCACTTGCTGCTATTGGCTTCTCTATATCTGTTAACGGTTTCTGGGATCGCAGTAAAATCCGTGTGTGTGAAGGCACATTTGAAGAGAACTCTATCTTTATGCGTGATGTCCGTGTTGAATTTACGGGTTCTTCTAATGGCGTTGATAATGATATTGACCTATCAACCAATGAACGCAATAGAAACTTACGTATGGCTATCAACGCAGCCTTTGAGCTTGCAGAAACAATCAACTCTAACAAAAGACAAATCAAAAGTGAAAAAGATCTTCAAAAGCTAATTCAGGAAGAATGGGAAATTCGACATATTCAAAAAGAAAAAGCAACTGTCTTATAATCTTAACATTAGAAGCCTTGATTCACTCAAGGCTTTGTTATACAATCAGACTATTAAATATTCTCTACAAGGAATAACCTATGAAAACAAGTCTAGAAGTTTTGCTTGAAATTCACACTACGTATGCTGCTAATGTTGGCGGTAATTATCAAAGTGCAACCCTTTCTTTGAAAAAAGCTATGGATAATGGTTCATTGCATTCTGATATTGAAAAACTTGTTAAAAAACATGATCAATGGTCAAAAGACGTTGGTGGTAATTATCGTGATCTTGTTAAAACACTCAAAAAATTTGTTTCTTAGGGGGGGGGTATATGGTTGAATTTTTAGACGAATCAGAAGAATTTTTAAAACTACAGCAGTCAAATGCATTGGTTCGTAATCAAGTTCGTCAGATATTAAGATCTTCAGAATGCGACGAAGAAATCGAGAGAAAGAAAAAGCAACGATTAGAAAAAAGTTTTGTTCAGTTTAAAAAGTTTCTCAATAAAAACTTATCTGCCCTTTCTCATTATAAAATTGATATTGTTATTAACTGGTCTATTCGAATCCTTATTGGACAAGAAAAAGAATGGCTGTCCAGAACAACCTTTGAAGAACGAAAACGAATGGAAATGTTTCTTATTTTAGAAAATAAAGACCCAAAAGATATACACAATAAAAAGACATTAGAAGCAAAATTCTAAACCAATAAGATTTAGTGTTGATTTTTGTTTTTAAACTTGATAATATATAGTCTCTTTCCTAATGACAAACAAGGTTATTGAAATGATCAAGAATCAAGCAAAAATTGAAGAATTCCAAATTGACGTTCGCACTACACTAGACCCAGTGTGTGAGTATTCAGACGCTTATAAAAAACTTCAACATATTCGAAGCGAAGCAATGAAAACGCTTGAAGCAACAGAAGAAGAAGTTGCTGAACTAATGGAATTACATTTCGGAAACTGTCTTGAAATCGATGACGCACTTATTGCAATCTACCCTGAACAATTCGGTGATCGTGAATAACAAAGCGTATACATAATCAAACTTAAAGAGCTTTTTGTTTCGCACACCAAGCTCTTTTTTGTTATAATATCACCATAAAAAATAATAGAGAGATTGCAAAATAATTAAACTATTCAACACTTTTTTGAATTCCCTAAAACTTCTTCAATATTTTATAAAATTATTCAATTTGTTTTTTTTGTTTTAGTATTGATTTTTGTTTTTAAACTTGATAATATATAGTCTCTTTCCTAATGGCAAACAAGGTTACTAAAATGATTAACAATCCAGAAAAAATTGAAAATTTTCAAATTAATGTTCGTATCGCACTAGACCCAATTTCTGATTATTCTGAAGCTTATGGAAAGCTTCAAGAAATCCGAAATGAAGCAATTGAAACACTTGACGCCACAAATGAAGAAGTCGCTGAAATGATGGAATCTCATTTTGGAAATTGCCTTGAAATCGATGACGCACTTATTGCAATCTACCCTGAACAATTC
>CEVA01036267.1_pt1 | contig 67111 bp, 104 predicted proteins | sample 361521 | NCBI WGS metagenome assembly CEVA01 (sample SAMEA2622823, study PRJEB7988) | marine metagenome | isolation source: saline water (ENVO:00002010), including | reverse complement strand
CTTTCTGCTTTAAAATCGTAATAGTTTTCGTCTAGCTTCATTTTACACCTTTGTTAAAAAGTCTTTAATTGCTTTCTTTGTTTCACTAATTTTGTCGCTTTCTGTTATAAATACTCTTTCTTTGTCTTTGTAGACATGGGCAATGTAATAATTTTTGCCGCAAAAAGCTAATTCAAAGAAAACCAAATGCTCTTTTTCTTCAAATAATAGAACACCACAATGATCGCCTGTTCTTAATTCCATACTGGTGACGTCTTTGATTGATTTAACTCTTCCAGTTTCAACAGGGATTTTAATTAATTTATCGTCTAACATTATTATTTACCTAATGGTTTGGCTTCTGGAAACTTTTTATTGAACTCTTCTCGTGATTTAGCTTTCATTTCTTCAATAACACGAGTAGGGTTTTTAGCCATTTCTTTTTCAAGAGCAACAACGTCTACACTTGTTACTCCACCTTCTGTTTTTGTGAATCTGTCCATTATAAACCTCGAATATCATCAAGAGAGTTAATAACAATAATAGCGTCTGCCTCATTTTAAATGAAAAACTCACCTAAAAAATCGTCAAAGAGAAATTGGTCATTTTCGTTTTCAAATTCAGCATGTTCAGTAGAGCTATCACGATTAAAAACTTGAATTGGTTTAACCATAACAAACAAAAGCCTTAATCAAAAGGCTTTTGTTTTCTCAATTGCATAAAAAAAAGTTTCTTTGTCTACATATCTACCACCATGAACTCGTTGAAGTAATTCATAAACAGAATCGAGATCGAAAGGTGGTTGAATAGTAACAACTTTGAATTTTAAATCTTCAAATCGTGATTGTTTAACCCCTGGCAATTTATCAAACAATAATCCATTATATTCAGGTAAAAACTTAAGATTCTGCAATGCAAATTTGCCGTCATAGAAATCAAACTTCGTTCGGATTCGATTAAATCCGTCAAAACAATAACGAGTGCCGTCAATACTTTCTAAAAAGTAGATTGTTGGTAAATGTAAACCAACAAGCATAGATTCTACATAAGCAGATTTTTGATCAAACCCCCATTCATTATTACGAATGATAGAATCTGGAAATTTTAATCGGTTGTTTTTATATTTTTGAAGCAAATCAAAAAGACTTGATTCTGTTTTGTCTTGTCTAATATCTTTCATTAATTGGTTTCCAATAGTCTATGTTTAATTTGTCTATATCCAATAATTAATTGAACTTGTTATTAAATGCTAATATATCCTTTGGATAAGAAAAGCATTTCCATTTTATCATACATTTCTCAAAAATTATAGTTTTCGTCGAAGTTAAAACAATTTTTATTGTTTAATTGTTTAAATAAAGTATTTTCAAGTATATAAGAAATATTTATTTTGCAGCGAAACGATCTGAAAAATCATATTCATAATGTTTTGAAATTTCTTTTACGACTTCTTTATCATCATAGAAATTACTAATGAATTGTGATTGAAATTCTTCACACTCTTTGTTTATTTCTTCGCAAAACATATCCATTTTATTAATTAAAAAGGATTTTTCTTCTTCTGTAATATCCGCTTCTTGAATCTCATTTCGGAATTTTTCAATTTGTTTATTTCCATAAAGAACTTGATTAAATGAAGAACCAGCGATGTTTTTTCTCATATTATTAATGAAGGTTTTAAATAATTTTAAAAAGCTTTCAACGCTTTTTTCTTTTGAGTTCATATTGTCATACGATTTTTTAAGATTCTTAGTAAAAAGAAATCCATTGAAACAGAATAATAGAACAAAAAGGTTATTGTTGTTCATGCTTGTTAAAAAATATGAACTAACGATGATTAATGTCAAAAGGTTTATTGAAGCAAGAATTAAACTCGAAGCGTTAAAGGAAACAAATGTGGTAAGAAAAAAATTTCTTCTTGGCTCAAAATAAAAATGTTTCTTTTGAAAAAATTCTTTTTGAAGTTTTAGCCGTAGACCATAAAATGTCATAATAAAAAGCCTTGTTGTTTATTAAGATTAAAGAAATTATAGCAACAAATAATACAAAAAACAACATAAAAGATAAAAACAAATCGGTTGTTTTCAATGCACAAAATTGCTATAATAAAGCCATAAACTAACAAGATAAGGTAATGTTATGGAACTTATTTTTGATAAAAAAAGATTTTTAATCCACAAAGGTCATAAAGATTTAACCACTGATAGACTGACGGGTGGGCAACCAATTTTTACATTTTTTGCAAAAGAAAATGAGACAACAAAAGAATGTGAAATCCTTGATTTTGACTGGGTAATGCAAAGTAAGGTAGCACCAATGAATCAAGAAGAGGCGGAAGAAAAAGTTAAACATTACAATGTTAAATGGAAATTGGAACATGATGTTTCAGAAAAAGCCTTAGAAGAAACAACTCATATCATTACAGGTTATTACAATCTACTGACAGAAGAGTTTGTTCAAACAGAAATAAAAGAATTGGAATCATTGACAGTTGAAGCATTAGAGTCAGCAATGGTTGTCAATTACATTAAGTCAAACAATGATTTCTATAACGATAAAGAATTGCTTGCACATAATATCAAAGCGACCAAAGTGTTTTCATCATTAGGTGGTTTTTTGGAGGTAGAATTTTATGAGCGTTTAGATCTTGTCGATTATTTCAATGTGATTTTGGATTGGTTTGAGAAAAACAAAACCGAGATTCAGAAAAAATATAATCAAAGTGAGCCAGTAATTATACCAATTAAAGAAACAGAAGATTACATGAAGGCAAGAGGTATACAAGATAGAAATGAAAAAGGTGAATCAAATGTTTTTAATTTAATGAAAACATTAAAAATTCATGATGTCGCTGATTATAAAATCTATGAGTTTAAAGAGCAAAAGTATTACACTTTTGAAGAATTTGGCGCAAAACTAAGAACAATTGACGCTGATTTGACGAAAGCGTTAGAAAAGTCAGGACTTGATTTTAGAGAAGTTCCTGTTCTAAGTGAACGTTTCTACAACACTTATCTTTAATTAAATAATAAGGTGGCTTTCGAGCCACTTTTTTTATTTTTCTTATTCTCTTTCTTATTCCAAAATAGTTCGTGAAAATGAAATGCAACAGTGTTGACGCAAGGTTCAACAAGTGCAACCAAGCTACCAATTAAAATATCTCCTGTTAACAAATAAGTGACAGAGAAAGCCACAGAGAAATGAACGATAGCAAAACTTATTGTTTTTTTCATAAAAACCCCCTGTTGTTAATAGTTTCTATTATCATTTTCTCAGAAATATTAAATAAGTAAAATTGTTTAGAATTATGATTTCAATAGGCAAAAACTATCAACAATAAAAAAAGCTCCTAGAAAGGAGCTTTTTAATATTGTTTTTAATTAAGAAAAGAGAAGTGGAATTGCAAATGTCTTGGTTGTTTCAAGAGATCCTTCAATTAATTGATTCCCTCCAACTTCGCAATAGCCTTCATTTTCCATTTCTTCAATAGCGTCAATAAAGAAATTGTGCATATTGTCTTGAACAAATTGACGACCTTGAATATCAAAATCTTTTTTAAATACTCTTAAATAATCAGCAGATTCTTTGTAAGGTTCGTCACTGTTAATAGGAGCAGCAATAATATAGGTGCTGTTTAAAACGTCTTTTACAATAAGATAAGGAGCAGTTTTCTTTAATTCTTCATAATTGGCAATTGAGTAATCTTCATCGGTAGTAAAGTAAGCAACAAAAATAGACTTAGAATCCATTAATGGTTTTAAAGTTTGCGCAATTTCATGATCTTCTGGAATAGCTTTATACAGTTCACTAATAGTTGGTAATTTCATTATTTTTCCTGTTTTAATTTTCGTATTTATCAATTTTATATGCGTGTTTTCCATGAATATAATAACGCTTTCTCAAATCCATTTTTTTAACAAAATGATTACTGACATAAGCAGCAGATCTTTGGTCTAATTCAAGAGCAAATTCAATAATCTCTTCTGATTGTATTTTAAGCTTGGCTAAGTATTCATACCCAAGAGTGTTAAGATACTCTTTTGAGCGTTCTAGAGTTTGAAATTCAGAATCAAAATGTTTAAAAGAGTGAATATTACTTTCAAATGCGATTCTTGTGTTTTCTTCATTTTGTTCAATATGCGTAATTATGTCACCATTCTTTCTTAACGCATAAATCTGAAGTTCTTGATTATTTTTATAATCAGGACATTGTAATAGGTTATGATGCGAATGATCAATAGCATACTTACAAACAGATAGAGTTTTATATTTATCACTTAAAACAGAAAAAGTATCTAAATAACCTTCTGGGAACAAATCAATTATTTTTTTGATTGTATCTTCTGATAATTCAGTATTGTTTTCATTTAATCGTTCAATTAAAGGTCTCAGGAATTGTAAAGAAGCCTCAGTTTCTAAATAATTTGGACTATGACGATTTGGAGAAGGTGGAAAGGCTTTAAGTAATAAACTTTTTCCCGTTACATGCTTAACATGTTCTTCTGTTAATTCTCTCATTTCAAAGGTTTCAAGAATATCATTATCAACAGCGATTTTGAAAAAATCAAAAGTCTGATCGTTTACTTCTGATAAAGAAGCTGTTTGAGACTCTAATCCCCAAATAATACGTTCATTGTTTTTGTTCAGTTCTTTTTCAAAGTCTTCTTCTTTGATAATATCAAGTTTGTTAGAGTTTTGAAAAATAACAAGATCGAGTTCTGCAAAAGAATCATAGCCAAGAGTTTCAGCATAAAGTTCTTCTAGTTCAGTGCCAGTAATTTTATCAGGGCGATATTCATTTATCAGATCGCTGAAGTTATTTAGGCACTCTTCAATGTTATAAATTGTAATTTTCATAAAAACCTTTTAAGTTTAATTTTGTTGGTTGTATTATACAAAATAAAGGTTGAATAATCAACCTTTACAATTCAACTTCCATTCTTTAAAGCCAAGCTCTGTTGTGCCATTGTTGACGGCATTGAGCCAACGTTCTTTTTCTGAGGCTTCTGGGTTCTCTCCTTTAAGCATGACTCTTTGTTTTGTATATGGAGAATATATATCCATACCTTCAAGTTGTTCGCTAGGTATAGCAAAAAACAATTTTGAATCATTGTCTTGAATTAACATCAATTCTAAATTTCCTCCTTCATTGTCAACCTTATAATCATCAACAAGAATATCAAGAACAGTTTTTGAGTTGGCTTCAATCATGGTTATAGTTCCGCAGTAGCAATAACGATTTCTTCTTGTTTAACATAATCACGAATATGGAATTCGGTAATTGTGTCAAAGTCAATTTCAACGTCATCAGATTTTTGATCGATAAAATGAGTGAAATTAAAGACAGTTAGGAATCGAATAAGGTGTTTTAGTGGAAAAGCTTCTGGTCGTTGTTGTGCAAGTGTCCCGAACTCTTCAATCATATGTTCTGGAACGTCTTCTTCCACTTCAAGAACGTGACCTTCATGTTCAAATTGCATTTTAACTGTATTTTCTCCAAGATTGTAGAAATTTATTAAATCACGGTATTCAAAAGTGGTAGCCGCAGCAAGTTCTTGAACCCAAGACTCTTCTAAATCAACAAGTTCTGCCTCTTCTTCAACAGTCTCAATGTAAGCTCGTGCAAAGATAGAAGCAAGTTGAGCTAAACCAAATGTATCAATTGTCATTACACCTTGGAAAATATTAGTGTCAGGTTGAAATAAGATTGATTGAAGTTTTTTCATGTCCTTTTCTCACTTTTTTGTTTGATAGCATTATTATACAAGAACTAACAAGACAAAGCAACAAAATAAAATATTAAAAAATGCTTGATGTTAAATACAAAAAAGGTTTAAAATAGTCGGAAATAAAAAAAGGAAAACATATGTTACAAACAATTAGACTGCCACTAATTATTAACGGTGAAACTTACGAAGATTATGAAAAACGTTGTATTATTCCATACCCAATTGTCATCTCTGATCCTTCTTTTCTTAAAACAGCCATTGGTTCCCGAATGGGTCTTGCTCAAATGGAATTACGAATTCGAGTTGTAGATGGAAAAGTAACACAAGTTTTTGGTCTTTTCGAAGACGGTAGTGTGAAAACGCCAGAAGAATGTGAAAAGTATATTGAAGGTATTCAGTCAATCTTTGACGAATTTGCAGAAAAAAATGGTTGTTCTTTTGAGAACGATTCAACTAAGATAGAAAATTATGATAATGACGTTTGGTACAAAGATTGCCAAGAAACATTTCTTAAATACAGACGATAGTTTATTTTAATTTAAAATAAGGTAAAATTGAAGAACTAGGCATCTTGCCTAGTTTTTTTTGTTTCAAGACTTTTCTTTTTATGTAACAGATGCTATAATTAAAAAAATCAAATGAAAAATTAAAAGGTAATATTATGAATGTTTCAACGGTATCATGTAATGGTAAGGCTACGATAACAACGGATTATCATGTTATCAATATGACAAAGAAATCTGTTCACATTAATGGTAAAGAAGTAAAATATCCTGATGGCAGTCCTATTATTTCAAAAACCAAGAATATAATGCCTTTTATAGCTACTGCTTCTTTTTTTATCGGTTTTATGTGTTCTAATTTTCTTAATTCAATAACAACAAGTTAAATGGGTATATTTACAAAAAAAGAAGATTATCATTAAGTTGCCGACTAGGTTTAACTAGATAGGATTAAAAAAAAGAGTTAATGTAAAATATCTAAGAAAAGAACCTCTTATGAGGTTCTTTTTCGTTTTTGACTATGCTATAATATCTTCATTGAAATTAATAAGAGAAATTAAAATGCGACCAATTAATGTAAAAGATTCTGACGGAATAATGATTTTTGAAGGCGATAAAGTTGAGATTTTAGGCTCTGAAAATATCAAATTCGAAATTTGTCATTTTTTTGATGTAGACCGTTGCGTATTTGAAATTTTGGAAAATGGTAATGAAGTTGGTATTTCTTTAAAAGCAAGCTTTTATTTTGAAGGCGAACAAATTAAGACAGAAGACGTATTGAAAGTATTCAAAGAGATGCAAGAAGAAGGGAAGGAAGAAATTGAATCATTAAGTTCAGAAGAACGTCTGAAAATGGAAGAAGAACAAGAAAAGTTCTTTTCAGATTTAAAAGAAAATGACGAAAACGGTTTTTTGATCTTAAAAATAAATAGTGCTTATAGCAATGGTGGTTACATTAACGCATTTTACCACATTGAAAAAAGAATCATTGAATCAAAATTAACAGATGAAGAAAAAGAATCTCAATCTAACTACAATGAAGCTCTATTGCGAGTAACAGTAGACGGTGAAAGTTATCCTGCACAAACAACAGTGTTTGTTGTAGAACTGTCAGAAGTAGCAAAAGCAAGATTGATTGAAGCTCATGAGTCATTGCACGGTCAATTTAATCACGGCTTCGCAGGTGATTTCTCACATATTATTTTACGTCCGAAGCGAGTAGAAGTAGCAGAATATGAAATGAAAGCTTCACCAGTAAATAAAGATGGAATCCATACTTGGTTTTCTATCGAAGAAAACAAAGAATTGAGAGAAGAATTTCAATTTGCTGCAAATGACTTAATAAGAGAAAAATTTGATTCACTAAAAGAAACATTTAAAGAAAACCAAGAAGAATCTAAGAAAGCATTTGAGTCAAAAATGCTTAAAGCAAAAAAAACAATTATGAGTTCTTTTGACGAAGATAAAAATAACTTGGTTGAAGAACAAATTGTAGATATGTTTATTGGTTTTGAAGTAGGTAAAAATGTTCTTGATTATCTAGTTGAAACAGGTTGTAAGGTTGCAAGGCAGTAATATAACCTATAAAAAAAGAAGAAGATTAATTAAAATAAAGGCAGGTTAGTACCTGTCTTTTTTTGTAATAACCAAAAACAAAAAAAGAAGGTTTTACATTATAAACTAAAAATAAAAACTTTCAAATATAGTTCAAAACATTGAACTTTATAATAAAAAAATAAAGAATGTAAAGAAATAACATTTTATCAACACAAAAAGAAACTAAGAATTGACTAAAAATAAAGGATAATAGTTTTTTGGTTAATTAATTATTAATTGTAAAAAAAACACTTCACAAAAAAAGAAAACGTTTGCTAGGAATCAAGACATTTCTTTTTTAAATAAGGAAAAATATAGAATATAAAAAAAAAAGAACATTTTTTTTTCAAATATCTTATTTTTTTTTATATTTTTTTTCCTTTAAAATAAATAAATAATAGCATTAAGATATTATATTAAATAAAAACCATATTAAAAAAAGATTACACTGTGATATAGATGTGATTAAGGAGAAAATAACAAAAAACAAGGACAAATATGAAAGATTATAATAAAAGTTTAATAGCGATAAGTCTTTCAACTATTTTTGCTACATCATTTGCAGGTGATTATATGGCAATAATAGGAGTGGAGGATTCAATAGCTAAAAAATCTGGTGTAATAGAGAAGAATATTACTCCGTGGAAAAACGTAGGTTCAGAGTTCAACTGCACATCTTGGACACCTAACGTAAACACAATAGATTATGGTTTAACATTTGAACAGTCAATGGATTGCTCTCAAAATCAAGAAAGAAACAAAGATATTTATACGGTCTATAACACAGGTGCAGAAGTTTACGAAAGAACAGTAACGGAAAGTCAAACAATTACAAATAACTATACGCAAGACGCAATAGGTACTAAGAATTTCAAAGATACTCAACGTATTGGTGATTGGACTTCTTGGATTAATACAAATACTCATTATGATTGTGATACTTGGACACCAAATGTAAATACAATAGATAGTGGAACAATATTTACTCAAACAAGAAATTGTAAACAAGACCAAGAAAGAGAAAGAAACATTTATGACGTATGGGCAGACGGAACAGAAACGCTTAATAGTGTTGAAAAAGAAACGAAAACAATAACAGAACAAGAATCACAATCAGCAACAGGCACAAAAAACATAATAGAGTCAGAAAGAGCAGATTCTTGGGGAACGTGGAGTGATACAGGTTCTCATTATGATTGTGATACTTGGACACCTTCGCCAAGCACAATTAATTATGGTGATTCTTTTACTCAAACTCGTGATTGTCTACAAAACCAGATACGTTCTAGAAATGTTTATGACGTATGGACTGATGGAAATGAGACACTTAATAGAGTAGAAACAGAAAATCAAACTATATCTGAACAAGAATCTCAATCAGCAGTTGGGACTAAGAATTTTAAAGATACAGAAAGAGCTGATCCGTGGTCAAGTTGGACAGATGTAAATGGTCATTATTCTTGTGGTTCTTATTCACCATCTACAAGCACAGTGAATTATGGTCAATCATTTACTCAAACACGTAGTTGCAAACAAGATCAAACAAGAAATAGAGATGTTTATGATGTATGGGCTGACGGAACGGAAACCCTGAATAGAACAGAAACTTCAAATCAAACTATAAATGAAAATGAATCAAGAACTGCAACAGGTTCAAAGAATTATGTAACAGGTACAAGTTATGGTTCTTGGAGTGGTTGGAGTGATACAGGCGGTCATTATTCTTGTGGTTCTTATTCACCATCTACAAGCACAGTGAATTATGGTCAGTCATTCACTCAAACACGTAGTTGTAAACAAGATCAAATAAGAAGTAGAAAAGTATACAATGATTGGGCTGATGGTTCGAGGACAGTGAAATCAACAGAAACAAGCACTAAAACAATTAATGAAAATGAATCAAGAAGTGCAACGGGAACTAAAAATTACATAACAGGAACAAGCTATGGTTCTTGGAGTAGTTGGAGTGATACAGGCGGTCATTATTCTTGTGGTTCTTATTCACCATCTACAAGCACAGTGAATTATGGTCAGTCATTCACTCAAACTCGTAGTTGTAAACAAGATCAAACAAGAAATAGAACAGTGTATAATAATTGGGCTGATGGTTCAAAAACATATAAATCAAAAGAAACAAGCAACCAAACAATTAATGAAAATGAATCAAGGTCTGCAACAGGGACGAAGAACTATGTAACTCATACGAGCAAAGGTTCTTGGAGTAGTTGGTCAAATTCTGGTGGACAATATTCTTGCGGATCATATAGTCCTGATCCTTCAACGGTGAATTATGGTCAATCATTTACTCAAACTCAAACATGTAAACAAAACCAGACAAGAACACAAACTACATATAATCATTGGGCTAATGGAACAACGACAACAAAATCAACTGCAACTCAAACAAAAACAATAAACGTGAATAATACGAGAAGTGCAACAGGGACGAAAAGCGTTGTTACAAGCACTTATTATGGTTCTTGGTCAAGTTGGGAATATCGTGGTTATCATACTCAAATGAGATGTGACCTGTATGAGAGAGAAAGATTTAAATACAGAACTTGGTCTGACGGCAGAACAGAAGCTTATAAGGTTAACTGGGAAGAAAAATGTGGTAGTTGGACAGATTCAGGAGAATATGATATATAAAAAAGAGGCTCATGCCTCTTTTTCTTCTTTAACTTTTCGAAGGTTTGGCATAACAACGTCTTTTTCTAAACCAATACTCCAAAGCTCATATTTTTTTGTATTTTCTTTATCAGGAACAGAAATGGTAACAGTCTCACCTTTTTCTTCATAAGTTTCTTTTATTGTCCAAAAATTGCCGTCATCGTCTGTAAGTCGATCATTAACGGAACAACTGTTTAATAGTTCTGCGATTGTCATTTTTCCCTCCAAATTAATATTGTTAATTTTTTGTGCATTTGATTATAACAAACAAAAAACAATTGGTAAAGAAAAAGCCGCATAGCGGCTTTATCGTTTATATTTCAGGGTAATCTGAATAGTGTTTCTTACGACCACGGTACCTACTCAATTTAATTTCTTTTTCCTTTTCATTTAATTCAGAGTTGTTAAACACTTCCATAACAAGGTCAAAGAGATCATTTTGACTAGCCATTGCTGAATAAGTATTGGATAACTCACCTATCAACTGTTTAGTGTAAGAAAGTTCTCTGTTTAATGTATTAATATCTTCCTCTAATCGAAAGTCTTTAATAACAGGCTTAATGCCATAAACAGAAGTCGCTTCAATTTCACTAAGTTCTTTAGTTCTTAAATAATCAAGAAGTTTCCACTTATCGGTTCGATTTTGAATATCTCTTTCAGGGTAAAAGTTATAAGCTTTTCGAGCTTCTTCTTTAACCTTACCTTCAAAGTTAGATAAAGGTAGAACTTCAAACGCATATTCAATCAAATTAGTGTCACTTGAAAAAGCAAATCTAATTCCATTGTATTCAGCATCAGGATTCTCAATCTTGCTTCGATATTCAAATCTAGCCTTTCCTAGTCTTAAACGGTGTCCGTCAGGGTAAACAAGTCGATCTTTTTCCATTTTAAATACTTTCATTAATGGTAAAACAGATTGAGCATAGCTAACAATTGTTTCGTTCTGTTTGTTTACATATTCAACGTCAACACGCTTACGACGAAGTTCTCGCAATCTATCTTCACCATTTCTGACACGAAATCTCAGGCTAGAAATGACTTTTGCGATCTCTTTAAGGGTTACTTCTTTTTCTTTGTGATTTAGTTCTTCAAACATAATAATTCTCTCTTTTAAGTTAAATGATAATAAAAAATTTTGATTAAGATTTAACTGAGAATTATGGTGGTTTAATAATCTAACGCATAATAAATACCTTTGTAGTCGGTTAATCAATGTAAAGAATTATATCAACTTATTGGCTTTTTGTCACTAATTATTTTAGAAAAATTCAAACAAATATTATGCTCAATATTTATTAATTAACATGAATATATTCATCTAACTCAGGGTCGTGAGTCATGCCAAAACGATTGATTAAGATATCTTTAATAACTTCAAAATCGGTAAAAGAGATTCTATTGTCAGGATCTTTAGTTTCTTCAAATGTTGAACCTTCTTTGAATTTATAGAAAACACCTTCCCCTTCGGCTTCATAATCAACAGAATAACCCAATTTAAACATTTCGTCTTCAAGTCCAATAATTGCATTGTGACCAATACTATCACCAGAAATACGAGATTCGTCAGGATAATCTTCTTCGTTAACCCAGAAAACAAAACCAACACTTACATCGTCACTGAAACAAGGCGTTTTTAAATTAATACCAAATTTAATTTTATTAATTGGGATAAGTGGGTTGCCAATAGAAAGCAATAACACTTCTTCACCGTCGTCAATAACAAAAACGTTTTCTTGTTCTTCTTTTTTATCTCGGTAAACACGCCAATTGTATTTACCATTAAGCGTAATGATTTTATCTGTTGTTCTTCCGCATTCTAAAAGTGTTCGCTGTGAGATATTGTCAAAAGTAGCTGTTTTTTTCATAGCTCTTTTCCAATCTGATTTTTCTTCGGGTAAAAATTCAGATTCAAAGAACTCATCAATTTTAGCAATAATGTCTTTTGTTTTTAATTTAACCATGTTTAACCTTGTTTTTTCTTAAATAACACTTCTTTTAAGTCTTCAATAAAATTTTGAATGTCGAACCATTCAACACCTTCTGAAACTTCGTAGCTTGTTCCACGTTCTTTGTTGTCACTGATTAACCAAATAAAACCAGAGGGAAGTTCTTGCTTCCAAGCCCAAAGTCGTCGGTTAGCAGAATCATACGTGCAGAAATCTTGTTCGCCATAAATATCTTTAAAAACATTTGCATTAGAACTTAATAAGCATTGAGTCTGACCGTATTTTTCAATATTTTCAGTATTTTGGCTATACCAAACATACCATTCTTCAAATGAAGTAATATTTTTGGTTTTAGTGTTTTCAAAAATCGATTTTTCTTTATTCATAAAACCACTATTTTTTTCCGTATTTAAAATAACGTTTAATTTTATCAACCATGAGTTCAGCAACATGTTCAGGTTTGTATTCAAATTGTCCATGCCCGTCAAGTTCTTCATAAATAATACCGTCAAATACCCAACCTTCACCGACTTCAACAGAACAACGTCTGTGTGCGCCTACTGTCGTTACATTAGACACTTTTACACGGTGAGTAATGTTATGTTTGTCTTTTAAGATACGGTTAACGTCTTGCTCTAGTTGCTCTTGCATAAATGATAATCTCTTTTTTGAATGTCTAAGTATATTAACAAAATAAAGATTGCATTACAATTAATTATTTTTTAAACAAAAAATAAAAACAACTATTTTAAAAATATAAATGAATGATATAATTAAAGAAAGGCAAAATAAGGAGAATAAAATGTCAGAAGTATCACATGAAGATAAATTAAATGAAATAGTTAACTATTTCAGAACAAATAAGGAAGATTTGCTTGTAATGGATTGGTCAGATGGTCAATCAACAGAATATGGATTCGCAAACATGACATTTATTGAAGTTCATGAAGATTTAGGGGCGAGACAAAAAGCATATTCAGTATTATCTGATTTCAGTGGTGAAGAAATATTTACAATTGTGGACGGTGTTAAACAAACAATTGAACACGCAGATGAAGAACAATTGGCAAAATTAGATGAAGTTTATGAAGATTTTGTAGATGAAAAACCGACTGTTAAACAAAAGAAAAAATCGACAAGACGTAGAACAATGAGATAAAGAAAAAAGACACTCTGTGAGAGTGTCTTTTTTTGTATTATTATTGAAATAAAGGAGCTGAGAATTTATGCTCTTTCATTTTGTCTATTGCACCATTGTTCATAAAAATGCTTTCAATTTCATCAAGTCTTTTAATAAAACCTAAATATGCATTTTGTTTTTCTTCTGGACTAAGAACACTCATGTCCTCTGGCATATCATTGTTTTTTAAATTATCAAATGCGTCTAAGACTTCTTGAAAGCTTTCATTCATTTCTACCTCAGTAGTCTCAACCAATGCAGTAATCGTAGCAACAAAAGTGCTTACACGTCTCCACTTTTGCATCATTAAAATAAATTCTGGTGTTCTAATATTTGAATGGTTCTTACATTCACCTTCAATCCAAACAGGATCAAAATCTAATGGAAAAGAAAACCAACCACTAACAACAGCATGATTGCTCGTGGTAAATCCAAATTGGCTTTTTAAAGTTTCGTTAAAACTTGTAAAACTTGCCATTGATAACAAAGAAATATCAATTTTTGTTTTTTCATCCATATCTGGATAATTACAAGTTGCGTGATGACCAGAACCAATGGCATTTCCACGATAATAACAATTATTGCAGTTGTTTTGACAATTAGACATTTGATTACCTATACTCTTTTTAATGTGGTTAAATTATAGCAAAACTAAGCAGTTAAGTAAACAAAAGAACACAACGCAGTGCTCTTTTTTTCAACTATAATCGAGTTATTACTCTGGTTTTAATCTGGCTATACATTCACTATTACTGAATAATTCGTCAACTAGATTAGTCTTTTCTCTTTGAATCTCAAACAAAGAATCGTCTAATTCGTAAATTTCGGATTCTGCTTTATTTAAAATATCTTGATAACGAGAAATGTAAGTTTCGTATTCATTAATACTATTGTTTGCAGTTTGCTTAACATTTTTAGTTCTTTTAAAATAAGAACGTGAAGATAAAGCATCTTTAGATGCTTTTTTTAATTCATTAAAGCTGCCTTTATATTCAATGGAAAAATGCACAATAGTAGAGAAAACAAAAACAGATAGAGATTGAAGATAAGTGCTGACATTTAATATACCTTCTCCTTTTAAAAAGAAGAAGAAAAATACAGCAGCAACAATTAATACAATAAGATGTGCTTTCAAAAATTCATTACCACTTGAAATTTCATCTTCAATATTTTCAACTTGATGAATAATATTTGTCTTTTCAGTGACAGATTCTTGAAGACGAAGAATAGATTCTTTGGAATCTTCAATGGTCTTTGATAGTTTATCTTGGATTTCATAAATCTTATTTTCAGAAGATTCGGCAACTCTTAAAGAGTCAAGTAAATACATAGTGTCGGACATTTTTCTAGCCTTATTGTTTCAAAAAACATAAGGGTATCATACTATACATAGAGTCAAAAAACAATAAAAAGATTAAGATATTTCTGTGTTGCTTTTCCTTCTTTAATTTGATAAAATAGGACATTAGTTATATAGAAAGAGGATTTAAAATGGGTTGGTCGAATGATGTTACGGTTATGAAATCAGAAAATATAGAAATTGACCTTAACGCATTGCGAGAAAAATTTACTGAAGATGATTATCCTTACAAGATTGACGGTAATTTATTGATTGATGTCGATTACGATAAAACACTTCTTTTCTTTTTCCAAGAAGATCGTGATTATTCAAAATTTTCACGTATTTATAAAGGTGAGTTAGACTTAAATTTTTTAACAGAAGTATCAAAATATATGACTTCGGGTATGGCAATTATTAAACAACAATTTGAAGATAGAGATCAAGTTCCAAACTTCTTTGTATTAGAGCCAAATCGAGCTTATTCAATTGATATTGAAATGGTAGTTCTTGCACTAGCAGAAATAGGTCCTGAAGCGTTAAACCTAAAAATAAGCAACTCAGGTTCAATGCAACACGAATCAAATTTATTAGAAAACAAATAAGGTATATACTATGTCAAAAGAAATGTGCGAATGTTGCACTTGCGGTTATAAATGGAAGCAAGGCACAGATGGTCATCACTCCTGTGTAGACAATTTATTGAAAAAGATTGCTAAACTTGAAGAAACTGCTCAAATGAAATCTTGGGCTTTTAAACGCCCTTTCTGTAATCCTAGTGCTGGTATTATTCAAGCAAAAACAGGTGAAGAAGCAATTAAGTTGATTCATCGAGCCTACGGTTTCACTTCTAATGTATCAGTATATTGTGCTGAGACAAATGAAAATATAGTGGATAATACTTAAATAGCCAAAAACAACGAATCCGAGAAAATTAGCCATTTTTGGCTAACAAAAAACCGTCCAATTGGGCGGTTTTTGTTTTATTTGAAAACTATTTCGATATAATTAAATTAAAAAAATTTAAAAACATACACGTTTTCAAAGAAGATATCTTTAAATTAAATTTTTGCACTTTTTTAATCAACTCGTCTAATGAATTTTGCTATATAAACATTTCTTTTATATTGGTTTGAAGTGTTTCTTTTTCTTCATTTAAGTTTTTTAAAGATTTAAGTGGTTCATTTGTGTTGTATATATCTTTTTTCTCTTAGTCTTAGACAAAAATATTTTATACAATCTAAAACATAAAGTCATTTTTTAGCAAAAAAAATAAGATACGGCTGAGACACACTCAATAAGTGTTCTAATTAAAGTTAATGAAGAAATATATGACACAGAAGCTTATTTTAATTATTCAGCATATGCTTGGACATTACCAAGTTTAGCAGAATTTATTGAACCAAATGATAAAGTGAAGATTGAATGGATGTCAATCATTGAAGATGAAAAAACATTAGAAGATATGTATGAAGAGTTGAATGATACTCATGCATTTATGATTGACCATCCTTCTGAGCCGTATCATAAGTATGAATATGAGGTAACACAGATAAATACAGATTTGCCAGTAAAAGGTCTTAGAGGATTTTATTCGTTTCTGATAAGCTATTTTTATCAAAAACACTTGGAACAAAAATAATAAATAATTTAAAATAAAACAAAAAAGGCACTCTTTAGAGTGCCTTTTTTATTGCTTGCCAAGGTTGTTTGTTATCGCTTATCTCGTGGGTCAGCTTCTTCATTCCAAGCAATGTTAAGGTCCTTGCATCGGACCTTTGCCATGCGACCATCAGGATGGTGGAATACAAGACCTTCACCGTCAAAGCCTTCTAAGAAAGCACGAATACCTTCAAGGCTGCGATCTTCCACTTCAACAACAACGTCACCATGCTTAAGCAATACGTGGCTATCGAAGTTGTGTGGGTTGCAACGAATTTTCGGTCCACAAATCTCAAAAGTCCCGTCTTCTACTTTACCTTCTGCTTTTAGTGCTTCAAAAGCTTCAACGTGTAAAAGATCTGCTGGATCTTCACCTACAGGAACCCAATGTGGCCAGTGTAGAGTTTTTGCGTCAAAAGTTTCATTACATTTTATTGCACCTTCTGGAACGGGTCTAAACATACTTTCGTCAGGAATGAATTCTAAACCTTTACGAGCAGCGAAACTTTTACTTTTCATTGCTTTTTTAGTTAGCTTTCTGTTCCAACGACGAAATAAAACTCCGTCCTTAATTAAACAAGAACTACCATCAAACTTCACAGTAGCCAAGCCTTCACCATTTACTACCCATTCATTGCCTTTCAATACGTCTGCAGTTGCAAGGTTAGTTTCACGGTTAATAATAAATACAGTGCTGATTTTTTTCATAATTTGATTCTCCAACGATTTTTATGGGTTAAATGTTTTCGAATCCAGGTAGCCCCACCGTTGGATAATACACAGACTTATGAATCTGTATAAAATCTTCGCTTTAATAATGTGTCATTGTGGACACTAAAGCTAGTCTTCTCTCGAAGAGTTGAAATAAGTATATGCAATATTTGTTCTAACGTCAATACTTTTTTAAAATATTTTTTTATTAAATATTGAGCATAAATACACTATAATATAATATCATTAAATCTATAAAAGGTTACAACTTATGTTAAAAAATTTGATAATTACATTAGGCGTTAACTCTTATCTTGAAAAGAAACGAGATAAGAAATATTTAAAGCGAAAATCCAGATACATTTAAAGAAAAAGGCTTAGAAGGATCTAAGCCTTTTCTTGTTATTGGTTTTTTCTGAATAAACCTACTTTTAAATATGTTTTCTTAACAAATCCGATAATGTCTTCTTCTAACAGGTATACAAACATAAAATGATTTTCGTTGTCCGAGGAATTTAAAAGGATTTCGTGGTGCATTATTTCTTGAGCAAGTTTCTTGTCTTTAATTATCTCATCTGAGTATAACCCTTTTCTATATCTCTCCAATTCAACTTCAATTGGATTCGGAGTATCTTGAATAGTTTTGTCTACAATCCAAAGATATCCATTATCATTTAGCCATTCCTTTGTCTGAATATCAGGTCTAGCCCAACATATGTATAAGTCGTCGTCTTCTTTAATTAACTTCCAATGTTGACCATTAGCAGGTAGGTAGTTATCCATTAGTCGATTACGAATCTTTAGTTTTGCATATTCAATGAGTTTTTGTTTCTCACAACTATTAACATAAGAGTATTCTTCTAGCTTTTCTTTTTCAAGAATAACAAAACCATTATCAATTAAATCTTTGCTTGTTTGTATGTTCATATATAAACCTCTCTTCAGAAGAGCAATAGTATCAAAAAGAATGAAAAAAAACAAGTATTGGCTAAATTTCCTTTTAGATTTTGATTTTTACAATCTAGACGAAGGATACAATATTCAAAATTAAAAAGATAAAAAAAGAGGTCAACTGACCTCTTCTTTGTTGTTCGTAAATTAGCTTCGCATTTCAATAAAACCAAGAATAACTTTATAAAATGGAACGTCCTTACCTGTTTTATTTCGCCAAGAATGAGTGTAAACATTATCTAAGAAATCAGTATCAGCAACACCAGAAAACGTGCTCATAGGGCTAAAACCATATTCATTTTCCAATGCTTTAAAATTATGAAAAGCCATACTTTCAGAGTTTTCTAAGTCGTTAGACATATCTTCTGCTGTTAGTTGTGTGTATTGAGAAAACTTTGTAGGAATACGAGAAATAACAGTCCAGTCAATAGTGTTTTCGTCAACTTCTTGAACGATAAATTCAGAACTTTCGTTGTGTCCGTGTTCAAAGACAACTCGCCAGCCTTTGCTTCCATAGGGTTGTGTTAAAATCGTCATAATGATACCTTCATAAATAGTGTGGATTAATGATACACCAATCCACAAAAAGATTCAACATTTTTAAGGTTTCATTTGGAATGGACTGACATCACAAATATCAACGATATAATTAACAACGTTGTCACGATTTTCAATAAACTTATCTAAGGCATTGGGTAACTCTCGAATAGCACAATAAACAGGTCTTTCATTGATTCGTGTAATAACATCACCAGAAATATTTTTAAAATCTTCAAATGTAAAAATGTTAAAACTGGTAGAAATGATTTTAATCCATTTTTCTAGCTTCTTTTTAAAAGTCCCTTTATTGTCTTCTTCAATGAGAATATCGTCTCTTGTTTCAGTGCTCATATTTAACCTTTTAAAAGCAATAATGTATTTTAATGTATTTTAAATTATTTAAAATAAGACATAGGGTATTTTTCTTTAATCTCATAAATATGATTAAAAACTTTTCGAAGCTCTTTATCAACAGCCCAATGGTCAAGAAGTTCCATTAGTGTCATGCCGTCACCATTTTCTGCATGTAAAATCGCTTCTTGTTTATCCATAAAGGCAGCGTCATTGTTACCCATGAAATAAAGTGTTTTAACAATCATTTTTTCATACTCTTCCATAGAGAAACGGTAAACCTCTTTATCTAAGAAATCATATCCCATATTTTTTGGAACAATCCATTCAACGACATTTTCTTCCTCAATGAAACGAGATGATATAGGGGCATAAATACCATTACAACCAGAAACGCCACAATCACAAATAAAAGGTTCGAATATTGATTCTTCTTCACCCTCATAATCAATTTCTGTTCCAAACTTAGAACGAACGACAATGGCAGTAAAATCAGTATAGAATTTATATTCAACATCATTGATTTCTAAATGAAAAATAAAATAAGCTGGTAAACATTCGTGTTCTTTTTCGATTTTTAAATGTGCTTTAATTGTGTCTAATTCTTTTTTCATAAAATATCTCGATAAATGTTTAATAATTTTAATTATATTATTTCCAATTTTAAAATTCAATAAAAAAAGGAAGCAATCGTAGCTTCCTTTTGATTATTATATTTTTATGCGTAACAATTTTCTTTATTGTAAAGATCTCTGTCTTTAAATGATAACTTAGAAAATATATTATCAACATCGAAAAACAAATCATCATCACCAAAAACTTTAAAAGACTTTTCTTCCTCTTCATTATTTGTTATATATTTTAATTCAAAATAAAAACCTTCTTCTTCAACAAACTGTTCTGATACACTTTTGATAATCCAATCTTCATTGCTGGAAATGGTATTTCCTTTTTTAAGAATAACCAATTCTGCTTCACTCCTTGCATGTGCTAGATATAACATAGAACTAATTTTAGAACGAACAGATTTCACTAATGATTGTGTTTTTGTTTTTGTTAGCATATTGTCTACCTCTTTGTATTTTATTGATTAGAAAAAAATGCTTGCTCTGCTACTTCATCATCATTGTTGAAATAGAAATAAGCATTTTCTCTATTTATTAAACAATTGAATTCGATTGATTGATAATTATATTCATATGTTAATGCAACAACAAAATCATTATCAATGTTTGCTTTCGTCATTGCTTTTTGTATGAATGATATAGTATCAAAATTAAGAGCGTCAGGATTTCTTAATTCAACTTGTAAAATATAAGAAAAACCCTCTTCCTCTAACGACATAATATCGAACTCTCCTTTATAGAACCCCAAAACGTCAATTGCATTCTCTTTTTTTTCAAATTGAGCTTTCATATTGAATTTTTGAGCTTCAAAATAAAAATTTTGAATTTGTTTAATGTATAGTTCTTCTGAAGGTTCACCTCTAGCGTTTATTTTTTCTAAAAAATTAATAAATTCACTTTTGTCTTTTGTAATCATTTAAATTCCTTTTAGATTTTTCAAGTATCTTACCAAAGAAAAAAAAGAAATCAAGATAAAAAAATTAAAATAAAAACAGGTATAATAAATATCATTGACTATATAAAAATAATCATTTTAAAATATTAAGTTGCCTTAGTCTATTTTCCATAATATATTCATCAACTTTGAATCGTTCTGCCATAAGAACGATGAAGTCTGATTGTTTAATCTTCTTTTTAAAGAAAAACCATTTCTTTTCTTTCGGTATAAAACGTTTACCTTCTTGAATAATTAAATGTTCTGGCATTAATATCGATTCTGCAAAGCAATTAGCCTTGTAGATATCTGGATGTGATCTTGCGTCTTTCTTCATGTCTTGGAGAGTAACGTTTTGTTTAATGTTATTCGCAGCAAAATAAAGCGTATAGGCTTTAATATACAAATGTAATCGAGATTCAATAAGTAATGAAGATATAACAGCAGTATTGTCTTCATTTGAAAAAGCATGGACTTTATCTTTATAAGTCAGTTTATAAGAAAAAGAAACACCAAGTATTTCAGACAATTGCTCAATATCAAAAGGAACACAATTCCTAAGATTATGCTTTTTTAAAATTTGGTAAATGTTACTTGTATCGATCATAAAAAACTTAAATATTTGTTATTTTTAGTGTTGTTATTATACCAAAAATAAAAGAATAAAACAATAAAATATGTCAAATTGTTTAGCTTGAATTTTGTTAATTTTTTATGTTATAATTATTGATTAATGAAAAAAAGAAGGTTTTAATGAATGTCTAACAAACTTAGTATTAATATAAATAAAAAATTAGATGAAATATATGAATTGTTAGGGTTGTATATTGTAGAAAAAGATCGTCGATTGGAAACAAGTAAAAAAATACAAACCAAAAAGTCTCAATTAAAAAAAAGCACAATAAATCTTTTTTCGATTAAATATACTATTGAAGAAATGTTGATACATAGAATTAAAAATTTAGATATTATCTTAGAGAAAGTAAAAAGTGAAAAACCTGAATTACTTAACGAAATAATAAAAGAAAAATTAAAAAAATGTTATCTCCGAATTTCGATAAATGATGTAAATCTATATGGCACAGATTCAACCAACAATATATTTAAATATGCGCTTGAATTATTGCTATACAAATCTTTAGATGAAGAAGAAATAATAGATTTCTTTGAAGAATCAGCAGATCACCTTGAAGCAGCAACGCCTTCAATTTATTTTCTATTTATTAGTAAAGAAAAATTTAACTATATATTAGGGTTAAATGAAAGAAAAGGGTATGTATTTCAATCAGGATCTAGTATGTGGAGATATTATTATGGTCAACCAATGTTGAATATGAAAATAATAGAATTATTAGAACATACGTATCTTAATTGGAAGTTTGAATCAGCTTGCAAATCTTCAATAGAGTGTTTAAAAGAGTTCAACTCTAAAAGACATATGAAGAAAGAAAAAGAAGATACAGTAATATATTCTAGCTTCGGTGCTGGTAGTTTAAAATCTTCAAATCTCTTTGGACAAATGACAGTGTATAAAAACAGAAATGCAATAGTCTTGAATACAGATTCTTTTGCTTTGAGTTCTAGGGATTGTAAGTTTGAAAGGGATTTTTTGTCAACGATATTAAGAAAGATAGAATCATTTAGAAAACCAGAAGAAAAAGACATTAAGTTTTATGTAAATCAAAAAAGAAAAATAATAAAAACAGGTTTTTTAAATAAAGACATAAAGAATGGAGACCTTGTTGGTTCTTCTGCTAGTTGCTCGGATTTAATATTTGATATTGATAAAGCAGAAATGGAATCAGAAATAGTAAGAAAAAGATTTGATAAATATTTGTTGAATGAAGATTTAGAAAGTATTAGAATGAGAAAAGATTTAAATGTAGAACAATGTTTTGACCTATTGAAATTAAATAAGACGATCAAGAAACGTGGTTTAGGATTTTTTACTGTATTTATTAAATTTATAGAAACACAAAACGCAATCGAACTTTATTACAACAAAGAAGAAAAGATATTTACAGAAAATTTTCTTGATATGATCGAATTACAATATTCAATTTAAAATAATTATTTAAAGGCTAATAATGAGCGAACAAAAAAAGAAAGAAATAAATAAGAAGTTAGATGATCTTTATGACTTATTATTTTTATATTTTAGAAGTGAAGGTAGAGATTTAACTTCCGAAGGGTTTGTTGAGTTCGATTTTTATGATTATAACTTACAAATGTTTAAAATTGGCATAGGTGAATCATTAAAAAGTAAAATTAAAGATTTGAACGTTAGTCTTGATATTTTAAGATCGGAATCACCTGAATCGATAGACAACGAAATAAAATCTAAGATTAAAGATTGTAATGTATTATCTTTTTCCGACAGAAACATAGATAATGCATTTGTTTTTGGTTATGCTGATTACAGGTTGGCGTTAGAGCTTATACTGTATAAAAATTTAGAAGAAAATGAAATAATTGATTTTCTCATTGAAACAAAAGAAGAATACAAATCTACGTTTCCAATTTATTTTTTATTTATCTCTAATGAAGAAAAATTACTGGAAACAACGGAGGAGTTAAATGTTGTTTTTGATGAGTATCTTTTTATGCTAAAAATTTATGGCGATTTAGAAATGTTAAACCTAAAAATAGAAAAAATATTAAACGCTTCATTTTTAGAACATTATTTCAAATTTGCTAGTAAACGTTTAATATCCTTTTTTAATTTGCTAAAAGAAAAAAGAAAAGATTCTAATAAAACATCTTTTGAAAGATTAGGCTTTGGTGAAATATTTAGTAATACAAAAGGGTATAAAAATGAAAATGTTCTGATTTTAGAGTCAGAGCATGATTATGGTCATTCAATTTCAGGAAAATTTAATAATAGAATCTTTTTTAATATATTGAAAAGAATGGACGGTTATAACAATGACATAGATGAAAACGATAAAAAATTAAAACTATATATAAACCCAAATAAAGAAAAGTTAAGCAGTGAGACCTTTGAAAATGAAAAAGGGTTAATAAGTTTGGATACAAAATTTCCAAAGATAACTTTTAATCAAGAAAAAGCGAACAAGGAATGTGTGATAGCAAAAAAAAGATTAGAAGATAATATAATGAATAATTTTTTAGAAGAATTGGATAACCCCTTACGTGACGCAAATAAATATTTCGATATTTTAAAGATAAACGAATCCCTTAAAAAAATAAATGTAAACTTTTTTGAGGGAATAAAATATTTCTTGGAATCTCCAAATGCAAAAGAACGATTTTTAAAAAATAAAGTATTTAACGACGAATTTTTGGACTTAATAGAATTAGAAAAAGGTGTTTGATTTTGAATTTAGAAGAAAAACTAAATAAGTTAAAATTAATAATGGAAGGTCAATAAGGATTAAAGAGAAATACTTATGATAAAGATTTATTAAAACAATCTTTCTTTGGTGAATATGCAATGAGAGATATTACCAGTGCATTTTCTTATTACATTGATAATCTTTTAATTTCAATTTATCAAGAGTTCAAAGAAATTTAACGAAAGCATATTTAATAAAACAACAAAATGTTTTACGGAAGATTTTTTTGATTATTTAGAATTGAATACAAAAATCTAACTCACGTTATTTACAAGTTCTTTTGTGTCTAAAATATATTTTTCAATAAAAGACAACTCAGAATCAAAGTCTTCAACAAATGCATTTTCTTTGTTGTTTACAATGATGCTAATAAAATAAAGATTGTCGAGATTAATTTTGTAATAGTATTTCAATACTCTTAATTCTTCTTTGTTAATTTTCATTGTCTTATCTAATTCTTTAATTTTAGAAAACAAAGATATCATATCTTCTTCAATTTTTTTTAAATTTCTCATAATAAAGACGCCTCTTTTTCCTTTATTTAAAAAGTTTATATCAAGACAAAAAATAATCAATCTTTTATTGAAAAAAAATCGTGATACAATAAGAATAAATTAGTTTTTTTTAAGGAATTTAAAATGAAAGGATTGAAGTTTAGTGGTTTAGATATGAAAGAAATGAAAGAGATTATTGCAGAATCTAATATTTCATTTCCTTTTAGGCATTATCAAAGAAATCAAGAACGTTCATTGTCAAAACAAGCTGAATCATTTGAAGAGAAGTTAATCGGAATGGATATAGAACAAGAACTTCTTGAAAAAAGAGAAGGTGAACCTTCAAAGCTAAAATTAACAATGGAAGAAATTGATAATGATTTAGAACAAGATTTAAATCAAGAACAAACTCTAACTTATGAAGAATCCTTAGATCCAGAATTAGCAGCTCTTGGCTTTACAGAAGAAGAAATATCTTTAATAGTAGACTTAAAAGAAAAAGTTGGAGAGCCAAACGCTTCTATAAGAGATTTAGTGCAACAGCCTGATAGTCAACAAGAACAGCAATTGAAGTCAAAAGACGGAGATATTTCTTTAAATGAACAAGAATCTGAATTATTAAAAGAAATACAGGCGAGAATTAATCAACAACCGAAGCCAGATTTTCAAAGTATTCATGAAAAACCAAAACAAAAAATTCCGACATTGAGAAGAGATTAATAAAATGTTAAAAATAAAAAATAAATCAGAAGAGGATTATAAAAAATTTGTAAAGTCATTAGCTTTAGCAAAAAACAATAATACAAATATTATAGATAAAGAAAAAAAGAATTCTATAACAGAATTATTAATGGAAAAAAACGTAAAAGAAGATAAAGAACCAATGGTAAGAATGTCTTCTAATAAGAAAATAGACTTCGATAAAGCAAGAGAAAAAGAAGAAGAAAAACAAGAAAAAGAACAAGAGAAAAAATCTTTTGATAAAAATATTAAGCATAAAGAAGATTCAAACAGAACAACAGAGTCTATATTGGCAATTAATAAACAAGAACAATCTCTAATAAACAAGTTAAAAAAAGAAATTAAAGGTGAAGATTTAAGTAAAAAGCAAAAGCCACAGGTTGATTTGGATAAGAGGTCAAGAGAATTAGATGAACTAGAAAAAATGCTTGCACGAGAAATTAGGTTTAGAACATTTGAACCTCAAAAAGATTTCCCTAGTATCCATGAAGATAAAAAGCCGAGATTAAAGAAAGCAGCAGGAATGTATTTAATAGGAATGTTATTATAACAAAAAAAACCGTAGACCGTTTCTACGGTTTTTCTTATGGTATGGTTAATTTTAACGTAATGGCAAAATCATTTTTTCTTTAAAATGAGATTGGTTGTAAATATTTTCTTTTTCTGAATAGCTATGAAATCCTTTTATTTCATCACCATTGACTTCAAGAACAGTAATAAAAACAGGAGAGCAATATTTGTCAGCATAATCTAATGGATAACGCCATTTTTGTCCGACTTCAATTTGAATATCTTTGTTAACTTCTTTGCGATATTTTAGATCTTGCTCACGCCCACAAGCCGCTCGAAAATCTCTATCAGCAAGAGAGTCACCAAAAAAATTATCAAGAATGAAATAACCAATTTCCTTTAATGCATTGGTTGCAAAATTACTTGTTATTTTTAAAACTTCGCTCATATAAAGTTACCTTTTTGATTATTGTTTTATCGATCTCGATAATTATCGTCACCACAATCAGGACAAGTCCAGAAAATAACACCACAGACACTTTCTTCTGTTCGATTATAGTGTTTGCAACTTAACTTTTTAAAACCTTTAAATAAAATCATAATTTTCAACCTTTTTATTCGAGTTTAAGTAATAACCTTCTGTTTTACGCAAGACATTTGAGCGTTTTTTGTATTCATTCAAATGATTTTTAACAATAGCATGACCGATAGCGTTTCGACCTTCGCTAGTATCAAGACATTCAGAAAGACGTTCTAATGGATTGTCCGATACAAGATTCAATTCATTAATCAATGAACTTTCGTCGTGCAACAAAGGTAACGCAAATTGTTTTACTCTTTGTGATTGTTGGTCAAAATTAAAAACAACCTCTGAACCTTGTTTTTTCATGAACAAAATAGTATCTTTAACTTCTCGGAAAATTTTTCGATTAGTATTTATAAAACTTAATCGAAGTTGATGAACTTCATTATCATTGCGAGTGAGTGGTTTTAAACGAGTTAGAAGAGTTGATCTTAATGGAGTTGCAGATCGTTCTGTAATTCGGTTTTGTACTTTTTTATGACGGATTTTGGAAACAAAGATTTTTCCATAAACAAAAGAAATATTTAAATATTTGTCATGATCTTTGATTGCAAAACTAGAGCCTTCTGGCATAGACTGTCCAAAGAATCGAAGCCCAAGTTTCATGGCAGCATTTTTAGCAGTGTTGTTTCGAATGGTTCTTTCTATGTAATCTAAATAGTATATATCATTAACAGTCATTTTGTTTTTTAGTATTTCTTGTTTCATTGGAATACCTTTTTCTAATGGCTTTCAAGTTAAACAAATTATAGCAAATAAAACATTAAATAACAACAAAAACAAATAACATTTATCTTATTTTTGTTATTATTTATTTTGATAATAAAAGATTTGGAGAAGGAAAAAACCGTAAGTGCTTCTACGGTTTTCTTTTTGTCTTTAAACTTGTATCTAATTAAGGTTAGTTATCAAAATTAAAAACAACATTTTTGTTTTCATGTTTTTTGGCGATTTTAGAAAGTTCTTGTAAAAAATCACTTTTATTCTTATTTTTGTTATCTTTATCTGCAAAAGTTGCCGCTTGTAGCTTAATTTCTTGAAATTGTAGCCCATAACAAAAAGCTGTGTGCTCTGCTATAAATCGAAGTATATCGTTATTGTTGCGAGTCATTCGAAATAAAGCAAAAGAAATTAGATCAATGTCAGGAAGACATGATAGTTGTTTAAAGTTGTTTAAAATGGGCTTGTAAGACAATTCTTTTTGAATTTCTTTAAAGTTCATGATTTCATTTACATAATCATCAGCATTGTCAAAACTATCATGATACGTTTTCTCTGGTTTTGAAAAAAATGTGGTATTGTTTTTTTTGTCAGCCTTTTCTCTTTCAAAATTTGCTCTTGCATTGTTAAGAAAGTCTTCATTTTTATGAAGATGTTTATGATAATCTACAGAACCAATAAGCTTTTTATTCATGTTAATGAAGTCAGTAGTTTTAATGTTTTCTGATTCATTGTTATTACATTTTAATTCTTTACATAACAATTGAAAGACATCTTCTAAAACGATAGTAAATACAATATTGCTTTTGTTTGAGTAAAATTGAATATCCACTTCTTGAATAAGATTGTTTAAAGAGTAGTTGCCTTTACTTATTTGGTAAGGCAAATGTAGACGATACTCTAAAAACTCTTCTTGTGACATTAGTTTTTCATTAAAGACCATTTCATGATTTTTACCAAAAATAGAAGGAAATGAAGCAATAATTTTTGTCATACCCGTATGATAGGGTTTGCTAATGTCGTTATTAAAACCAAATATTACACGAAAAGAATCCTCTTTTTTTATTTCAAGATTTGAGATACTGCAGTTAAACACAGGTTGATTATTTTTAGAGTATCTTTTTATTTTCATTTATTAAACCTCAGAACCAGAATAGCATTATTATACTAAAAACATTCAAACAAAGCAATGAAAAAAAACACTTAATTTTATGCAAGACAATTGATAATATAAACATGTATTTGGACGTTGAGTAGAAATCCCACTCATTGGACAATACAAAGCAGACATGCTTGGTCTCTCCTGAAATAGCCAATATGTAAACAATTCAAAAAAACTAGCTAAGTGGATATTCGTAAAACTTAATTAGTAACGGAGAGAGCTGTTATAGGTTTTTAAAGAGGATATACTTATGCGTTCAATGTTTAATATCAATACAATAGAAGAATTAGAATCAGCTTTTGCAGTTTACAAAAACCATATGCTTAACGAGCATTCTTTAAATCTAAAAAAAATAAACAAAGCAAAAAACAGTTTTGCAAAATTTTTGGGTTTTGAGAATTATTCAACGGCAGAAGCATATTTCAAAGAAGAAAGAAGAACTCCAAAATCAGATTTAATTAAAAAATTTGCAAAAGAAAATAATCTGGAAGTTATTGATGTTTCATTATCAAAAGCCAATTTAAATACTATAATTGAAAAGCCTACTTTTAACCTGATTCCAGAAAAAAGTTTCTCTTAAAATAAAGGAAAACGTAGACTTTGAAAAAAGTCTACGTTTTTAATTGTCTACGTTTTTTTTAACGATTCATTAAATTTTAAATCAAATAATTATGAAAAAAAAGACCTTGCTGGTGCAAGGTCTTAATATTGATTACTTCGTTTTATCCATAAAAGAAGGCATTATTCGCTTATCTGTTGATAATGAAGCAGGTTTCGCATCTTTTCGCCAATGTTCGTCAGTTTGTACGTGACCTTCACGAACAGCCTTAACAAGACAATTTGAAAAATCGTCGTAATGGAAGCTATCAGCAAGACGAATAGTATAACCCTCCATCTTTTCTGTATCCATATCTTCAAACATTTGCTTGAACAGTTCTTCGTCCCAAACACCATGATAAAGCACTTTAGGTGTAGGAATATCTAATTTTTCGGCAAATGCTACAGTATCTTCCCAAGATAAGCACATATTGGTTTCTTCGTCCCAAATAGAAAAGATATAAAAGAAGCTAACCAGATCGTCATAAGTAATGGAATGAATGGCAGTCATGTTTTCACCGCAAACTCGATAGCCTTTAATCAGTTCAACAATAGCAATCTGAACAGAACGAACCCATTCACGAGTCCAATCAAAAGCACCGTCAAAAGAACGAGCATGCATTCCAGTTAGATCATAACGTGGATACATTGTCGTATTTTCACCGTCAAGTTTTTCAGTAACAACAACGACTTTACCTTCGAAGTTACTTAAGTCTTTTTTAATTTTATCATCTGAACCTACACCCTTAGACCAATACAAATGATACGTTCGAGGGTATTTGGTACAAATTTCATGTGATTCAACACTCATTGTCTTAACCTTTTCTTTAAAATTTGATATATTATAAAGCATACGACTTTAAAAGTAAAGTCTATGATTCTAGTTGTTTTTCCAGTTTTTTGATTTTCTGTTCTTGTTCAATAATAAAATCAATAAGTTCTTCACGCAACGTTAATTCAAAATCCGTAGTTGGTTCTAATTCATTCTTTGGAATAACTTTGTCATAGTCAATTTCATTATAATCTTCTGTTGTTGTAACAATTGTCCCAAGCGAATAACCTTCATTTCGATAGGTTCTTGTTCCGACACAAATAAACTTATTTTCTGAAATCTCTACAAAGTAAGAGTATTCTTCATAAGCTAATCCTGCATTACTTTTAAAAGCTTTGTATTTTTCTTTGTTTAACATATTAATACTCCGAATCTAATTGAGATAATCTTTCAGCAAATTCTTTTTCATTTTTGTTTTCGTTAAGTTCCATAACAAGATAATGAAACTCAGAATATTTTGTTCCCCAACAACTTGTGCAAGTGTATTGTTCATCGTCAATACTTGAGCATTCAGGGCAATCAAACGTTTGTTTTTTTAAATCATTAATAATTTCAATCAAATAATCATTTTTAAGTTCTTTAAATACTTCAATTTTATTTAAGATTAAATGAGTCGTAATTAAATGACTGTATCCAATCTCATGTTCTTCTGCGCCACAAATTTTACAAGTTTTGTTAGACATATCTTCTTCTTGTTCGATATCATAACAAGCAGGACAAGAAATCTGATCTGGTGTATTATATTCTCTGGCTTCGTTAAACCATTCTTCATTTGGATAATCTATCATATTCTTTTTTCTCAAAAGTTCTAATAGGGATATTATACAATAAATGAATCTATTATTCAATAAAAAAGCCCTCAAAACGAAGGCTTATTGTTTTAACTTATTTTAATGTAAATTAGGTTATTAATTGATTTGTAGTTCTCTGGCAAAGATATCGCCTGAGTTTTCAATATCCACAAGGCTGTTGACTGTAATACTATCGCCTACTGAAATATCCATTTTTTCGCAGACACGAGCAACGATATGACCAGTGTTTGTTTTGATTCGAACTCCACGTTCTGCATTTTCTGGGTATTGCGCAATTTCTTGAACGTCTAGAACAGTTTTGATTGACATAGTTTTTCCTTTTGGCGTATTTAAAAATGAGATCCAAGTCTAACAAAAACGTTTGCGTAAGAAAAGCGAAAAAGTAAAAAAAGTTTAAAATCTTTTAAAATTGACAAAGGTCAAAAAAAAGCACTTAGAAAGGTGCTTTTTCGTTTATTATTCTTCGGATTCTTCAATGATAAAAAATGAATCACTCAATTCTTTGTCATTAAGAATAGATACAGCAAGCCCTTTTAATTGATTTGCAAAAGAGATAACTTTAGTTAAATAAGAAGTTTCCTCCCAATCATTTCGGTAGGAAAATTCAAAAATTGCTTCTTCAACATCTTTTGAACTAATGAAGTTTTCAAATCTAATTAACATATCTTGACGTTCATCAGACAAAAGATCTCTTTTGTTTGATAAGAATCCAAGAAGAAAACAAGCAGACTCATAGATTTTACAAAAACGATTATGATCAAAAGCGTTTTCTTCTTCATCATCTTCATCATTTTTTAAACGAGAGATTTCATTGATAGCTTGAAAAACAGCTTTTATTGATTCTTTTTCTTTTTGAGCAAAATCTTCTGGTGTTTCTGCACTTCTTACATAGCTTTGAACTAGTAAATTTGCTTCTTCTGTTGGAATGTCAAGCGTGTTAATTAATTCTATTTGTTTTTTTAATTCAATTAATACTTTTGTTCTTTCAATGGCTAATTCAGTAGCACTTTTAACTTCAATGTCTTTAATTTCTTCAGTTTCAATTTCTTCTTTTTTATTTGCAAAATCTGCTGACATTTTGTTATTACCCTCAATCATTATTATTTTCCTCTGTTTTCATTTCATTCTTTAAATCTTCAACGATATCACCAAAAAAGAAAAGAGATAATCTTTCATCTGTCAATATAGTGCGTATCTCCGCACTCAACAATGAAGATACATTAAAGATCTCATTTATGGTTGAATACTCAACTGTTGTCTTTGACTTATTATCAATACTTGAAATTTCACTCTCCATTTTGGTTAATAATTTTTTACAACCTTCATAAGAAAAAGAACTGTCTATTTTAAGTTCATATTTATAAGTTGTTTTTGGATTTGTCCAAATATAATTGTTTTTTGTTAAATTAATATGCTTACAGTTAAAAAATCTAATTAATTGCCAACAAATAGAATAAATACTTACAATATTGTTAGAGTAGATATCTTCATATTTCAAGCTTGAAATAAAAGAAAGATCGGAAATTAGTTTATTTCTTATGTTTAAAACTTCATTAATTTCAGTTAATCTATTTAAAGTTATCCCTTGTTTATTTTTGTATATTGCTATTTCATTTTCAATCATTTCCTTTTTATCTTCTTCAGATATGGGTAAAGAATTGATATTTTTAAATGTTCTTTTTAATTCATCGCTAAGATTATATTTAAGAGCTTCATCTACATTACCAGAAGAAAAATCAACAGTCATTTTATTATTTATCATAATGGGAGATCCTTTTCTTCAAAGGAGTCAAACGCTGTCCTTGCTTTTTCAGCTTGGACTCTCTCAGCGTGTTCCATTTCTGAGATAGCTGCTATTTCTTCTGCTGTTCTTATTTTTTTTACGTTGTCTTCGAAAGTCTTTTCGTTTTCTTTTGAGATAAAATCCTCTGGATTTTCAACATTATCAAAAAGACCATTGAAAAAGAAGTCTTTTGCTTTTTTATCTGTTAAAATCATATAGATCGTAGAAGATATAGCATTAGAAACAGCACATAGTGAATGAATTGACTCATAAGTAATTGATTTTTTTCCATTTCTAATGTTTTGAAGCTCATCTCTTAGTCCTTTTAAAGAGCTTTCACATCCGCCAGAATTAAAACCACGTCTTATATCTAATTGTAATGAATCTTTTTGCTCAAAAACAACAAATTTTTGTTTTAGAAAATCTAGAACGACAGAGCAGGAAGTGTATAGTTCAATAGAGTTACTAGCATAAAGGTTATTAAAATGTAGAGTTGTTATGTTTCGGATATGCTTAACAAGATCTTCTTCTGATTTACTGACTTCAAATTTGAGTTCATGCTTCATAAGTTCTAAATTTTGCTTGCTTTCAAATATAGCCAATTCTTTGTTAATAATAGCATCTTTGACAGAATCACTAAGCTGCATGTTTTTAATTGTTTTAATTTTTCTTTCTAATTCAGTAATAATATCAGAATCAACATTCTCAATAAGATTATCTTTTTTCAAAACTTTTTTTGTTGAAAAATCGGCGTATATCGTTTTATTTTTCATTCATAACCTCTTCTAATTTATCATCTGAAATATTAAATAACTCTTTTAAAAGCTCTGCATTTGAGAGAATGCTTGCATAAAGACCTCTTCCCTCTAAAAAACCAAGCGTGATATATTCATAAGCTTCTATGTTTATAATGCCATCATGGGATAAATTATATTCATTAACTTTTTGATTTATCCAAGAATAACGTTTAAAATAAATCCCAACAATTTCTTTTAAATTTGATTTATCTATATATTTGAATATTATTTCAGAATAGATAGAAATGAATGAAAAACACATGTAGTTGTCATTATATGCTTGAATAAAATCTCCTTTTGAAGCTAAATCTTCTCTAAAAGTGATAATACTTTTCATTTTTTTGATAATATCAAAAAAACTAGCTTTTTTAATTGCTTCAATATTGTATTTATGATTTTCAAGATCAACAATGCACTTACTGGCTAATTTATCTCTTAGCTCAATTTTTAATTCATCGCTAATTTCAAGACTGTTAATTTTTTTAATGTCTTTTTGTAAGTTTGATATATAATCATAACTATCTTCTTTTTCTGAAAAACTGACTTTCATCCTCACAATACCCTTATATTTATTATAAGAGTCATTGTATCAAAATAAGACTTTTAAATCAATCTTTTTGTTGACTTTCATTATCTTATGTTGTTGATTTTTTCTTGTCTTTTTCGAAGACATAATATCCAATAGTAAAGATTAAAACCTGTAATAAGAAAACAATAATAATATCTGTGATTTGGTATCCAGATTGAGAGATTGTAGATACGGCAGCACCAACGCTAGGTTCAAAATTTTCAATATTCATAATGTATCCTTTTTGAAAATAGTATAATTTTAAAAATAAAAATCAATAAAAAACACTCTATGATAGAGTGTTATTGTTTTAATTGTAATTAATTAGAAAGTAATGATTCTATTAAATCAACGTCTTTTTTCCATTGAGGCTCTGGTTCACTTAATTCTTCTAGTGGTGTAGCGTCAAAGTTTTCAATTTGTTCTATTTCAAGTTCAGTTAATGTTGTTAGATCTAATTTTACAGCCATATATCCCTCCTTAATTACATACTGGTTACGATAAGATATATTAACTTTAAAAATCATTTCATTTTTTTGAATTATTTTTCTAACATTTGAACCGTGCCATTTTCGAATTTATGAATTTTATTCAAGAAATCCAATTCAGTAGGTTCATGACCAACACCTTGGCATTCTCTCATAAATTGTATTTCTTGTAATTTTTTATCTTGGAAAGTAAGAAACTTTTCTGTAATATTGTTTTTATTTACTATGACTATAAACATATTTTATCCTTTTCATTTTTAGTTTTTAGTATTATGAAATGATTAATTTTTTTGTCAATAAAAAATCATGCTTCAAATTGGTCAATGAAATCAAGACAATGAGAAAAAAACAGAATAGGTTCTTTTATATTTTTATCTATAACTTTTTTATTTTGTAAATCATATTTCCAACTTGCAATAATTTCACCTAGAAATAAAACTTCAAAATCTATTTTCATGTCTTCATAAAAATATTTTGCGAAGATAAGTGTATCTTTTATTTCAGTTTGAAATTTCATATTGCAAGGAAAAGAATAGCCTTCAAGCTCACTTATTATAAAATTATCGCTTTCCATAGTATCAACAAACACAACAGAATACTGTGTTAACTCAAAATAATCTTCTTGAATTAATGAAACATCTCTTTTTAAATTTCTATTTAACAATTGATTCTGGATATAAAAATTATTCATATATCTCCTCCTTATTCAGAAATATAAAACAAAAAAATAATATTTTCAATAAAAAAAGCGCCTGTTGACGCTTTTATATGTTAAAGTTTTGCTTTTGCAAGATTTTTGTTTTTTTTGCTTGAATCATCAGTCCAATCACGAATAAAAGAATAATTTGGCTCAAAATTTTCCATTTCTTCGATTGTTTTAAATTCGATTTCAAGGGTAATGAAATCTTCGTCTTTATACATATCAATTTCATAAAAAAGATTATTTTTTTGAGCAATAGTGTAACGAATTTTTTCTACACGACTTTTAATCTTAGAAAGAACTTTGCTTAGTGCTTCTTTGTCAGGTGTTTGACCATTTTCAGCAAAAGGCACTTCAAATTCAAAATTACCGTCAATACCTTCAATTTTTCGCTTAAAGGTAAAAATAGGTTTTCCGTCTAGATAACGGACACGGAATGTCGATTTATTACAAGAAATAAAACAAGATTCTTTAAATTCTTTATTAAGGACATCAAGCTTGTCTTTTTCTTTAACAAAAATAGTAAAGGAGGCTTCTTTGTTTTTGTGCTTAACAATGATATCAAATGCGCCTTTTTCACGATTGTAATAAGCGGTTGCATTTTCGTTAAAAAGATAGACTTGGTTAATGTAAGATATTTCAACTGCTCCACGTTTCATGCCTTCTTGAATAAGCCCAAAGGCAGCATTTTTATTAACTTGATGTTTGATTTCAATTTCATTGATTTGTGTAGACATTTTTAACCTATACCTTGATTGTTGTTTAAGTAATTATAGCAAAAAATCCTTATTTAAGCAAATTAAAGCAAAAATTAAATATCAAAAATTAATATTTTTTTGGTAACAAATCACATTTTTTATAAATTGTTTTAAACGTCAACTTTTGTCAAAAACCTTTATATCAAAAGCTGATTAATTTTACTTTTTGAATGAAAATCATATTTTTCAATATAACTAAAACGAACAGAAGATTATCATATGTTGAAATAAAAAAAAAGAATGTTATTATAAAAGACAAAAATAAAAAAACATGACTTATTTGTTAATGTTTTGGAGAAGATATCATGGCAGTACAAGTAAAAAATAGTGCCACCACTAATACTGAAGAACAAGAAGCGAAGAACAAAGACACAAAAAAAGTGCAAAAAATTATTGCTTCGACAATTTTTTTAATCTGCGCTACAATTATGTATATGCTTGTAGAAAAACAGGCAGATATAACGAAACAAGAAATGAAGCAATTTTTAAAAATTGGTGAATGGGTTGAATATAATGTGGCAGATTACACAAAAGATATTATAGTTTTTTCTAATGTTGGGGTTGTATATAATCAAAAATTAGTTACAACTGATTATACAGCTTCTAGAGATGGCAAGAGTGTAGAATTTAGATTAGGATATGACAATATTAAATGCGACCTAGCGGATCAAGAGACATTAAAATGTAAATATCCAGATCAACCATACAATCCTGTATTTAAGAGAGAAATAAAACTGTAATACATAGGGGGTAAGAAAATGGAAGTTTCTTATTTTGGAAAAGTAAATAAAAACGGAATGAATAATAAAAAAGCATTAATGTTAAGTGTTTTGGGATTGTCAGGTGTTACATTGATTGTTATTTTAATTATGTCTTTGCTTTTCTTTAAAGAAGTAGAGTTAAATAAAAGATTACAATACTTTCAGGGTGATTGGATAGAATATGGAGTTAAAAAAGGTTACAGAACTACATTGACGATATCACCAAATACAATAAAAATAAATGGAAAAACAGTAAGCACATTAAAAATGAATGGAAGAAATAGTTTCTCTTTTAAATATGGAAACAGAGAAGTAGATTGTGATTTAGTAAAAGGTTTATTGCATTGTGACAACTTAGCACACTATTCGCCAATGTTTAAGAAAAAAGAAAGCTCGTTTTAACGAGCTTTCTTTTGATTTAAATATATAACTTTTGCTTTTGGTTTTTGTCTTTTTTCACGTTCTCGCCTAACGTCTTCACGGAAATTAATCCCAAAAGCGTCCACAACAGAAATAATTCCGATAACTTCAACCTCATTATCAATAAAAAAACGATAATAATTTCTGTGCTCTACCCATTCATAATTACCTTCAACAAGAGCATTAAAAATTCTCTTTTGATACTCTTTTTGTTGTCTTTGAAGTTCTTCTTGTGTTTCTTCATTTTTAGCGAATAAATTTACAAAGAAAGCAATGCAAAAGTAGCCAAAACAAGTTAATGAAATTACAATACAGACAATAATAAAAAAATTTCCAATATTCACAATATAAACCTTTATGAAAATAATTTATTGAATAATACTTCTTCTGGGTTATCTTGATTGTCTATAATTTCCCAAATATCTTCTAATGGTTGAGATTGAATCTTAACAACAGATTCAAAAAACTTACTTTTTGTAATATTAATAGAAAGTTCTTCTTGTATCTGTTCAGAAGACGGTTTGTAAGTATGTGTTTGAAAAGAGTTGGTTTTTATTGAAAGAATTTTGTTTCTTGAAAATGTTATTGAAAAAAGTTCTTCAACTTCTGTTTCACCACATGCTTTTAAAGATAACACAACCATAAGTGAATTATTTTGAATTTGAATATTAGTGTTAATACAAGTTTCAAAACCATAATTTGATAAATGTAATTCATTTTTATACATAACGGCTAACCTTTTATTTAAACTGAAATGATTGTATCATTTTTGAAGATTTAGAGCAAGTTTCTGAAGTAAAAAAATAATTTTTGACTCTTTTAGTGCAAGTGATAACATATAATATAAATAATAAAAGGAATGAAAATGCTGAATAAAATATTAGCAACATTAACGTTATTTTGTTTGATCTTCTTAGGAATAAATTATTATCAACAAAATAAAAATCTTTATAAATTAAAAAAAACATTTCCAATACATAAATCCGCAGAAAAAAAATGTGATTTTATTATAAATTATGGTGAAGCGTTGATAGAATCATTAATGGGAGATGAATCTGTTTCAGATATAAAAGCAGCATTAAAAAAAGATTATAAAAATCCAGAATTATTAGTTAAAGACATAGATATATCTTATTACAAATTAAAATCATTTGTATTTGACAATATAGAGAGGGCAAAAAACGAAATTAAAAGTCCAAAATTTCAATATCAAATGAAACAATACGATATTGAAAAAGAAAAAAATAAAATATATTATAATTTCTTAACAGAATGTAGAAAATTTATAAAAAAAGAAGCCGTGTAGGATACACGGTTTTCTTATGCACTATTTGATTGAACAAGTGCAACCTCAACTTCGCCAATAATTTGTTGAGTACACATAACCATTCTTGTCATTAAATTATTATTAAAAATTAAATCATAACAATTTAAACCAGTTAAAAAGATAAAATCATGTTTAATACTGTCTGTAAATTCAACGACTTTAACACTTCTTATATTCTCTGCACTATCAACAAGTGTTTGATAGTTGTATGGAGTCTCTTTAAACATTCTATATTCTCTGTCGCTAAAATCTTCAAGCATCCTTAAATCATATTCCATTGTTTTATATTGTGCCAAAAGCTCTGGTTTGTTATCGTTAATGGCAGAAACAAGATCGGAAGCAAACTGTTTACTTTGTTTTTCAAACATATAAACAGATGTTCCATAATATGTTCCAAATAAAATTCCGAATAATAATAATGATTTAAAAAATAGCTTCATAATTTTTTACTCAATGTTTTCAAGAGCAACACCATTGTTGGCTTGAATATGAATCTCAATCTCTGCTGAAGACCAACCTTCTTCAAGAAGTGCTAATACAGTTAGCTGTTCTTCATTAGATAATTTTTTTTTATCCATTTTAATTCTTCTCCTAAAAAAATAAAGAACCTTTTGAATAAAGGTTCTGTGTTTCATTTCGATATAAAAATTATATCAAATTTATAATTGTTTTGCAAATAAATTAAAAAATTATTTTGCTTGTGCGTCTACATTTGATAGATAATCAATGACATTTTCACCACGCATTTTAGTCTGATCTAAATCAGACATAGCCCAAACACGACCACGTTCGATTTCTAAATGAAGATTAAAGTTAACACCAGAACTAACAAGTGACAAATCTTCACCATTGTTTTCTTTGCTTGCTAAACGAGAAATTGCACTTTCAACCATACTTTTTACATTGCTATCAACCATAAATCACCTCGATATTAGTTATTCACTTTACTTAATTGCATTATACAACTAAGTAAAATAAATGTCAATAAAATATTAAAAAAAATTCGTCACGTTCTTCTTTCGCATATTCTGCGATGCCAAGAATATCAAGCTCTCTTATGACTTCGACATAGAGACCATTGGCACATTCAAGCTCTCTTTTTTTAAGAGAATTTGTTTTTCGAATAAATAAATCATATACGTTTTAAATTAAATTATATTTCAACAGTCAGACCATCAACGAAATCTGGATTTTGAATAATACTATTCTTAATTTTACCCGCAGGGTTCATAATAAATTGTGTGTTACCAAATTTTTTGATAAAGGTGTTGTGCATGTGTCCAGAGATCCAAGCAGCAGGTTGATATTTTTCCATTACGTCTTCCATAAATCCTACCCAATAATAAGAGACAGGAGTAATATTAAAAGTGATATTACAGGAAATTGTTGGTGGATAATGAGTTACAACAATACATTTTTTATCTTTATGCTTTTCCAATTCTTGAACAATGTAATCACGAGCCTCTTTATACAAAACAAGCATTTGTTGTGCTGTAATGTTACTGTCGTTATTAACTCGAATTCTTGTAAAGTCTTTTGCAAGTTTAGAATCTCTGATACAGATAGGATTTTCGCCCTGAAAATCAGTCCACATTGTAGCAACAATAATAGCATAATTACCGATAATTTTTGTTTCATTGTACATAAACTGAGTTAAATCAGTATTGCAAGAACGGTAATGTTCTACCCATTCTGAAACTGTCATGTTTGCAGTAGACGTATTCCAAAAGTCGTGATTCCCTAATCCACAAATCATAGGCTTTTGATGCACATCTTCAACTCTTTTAACCCAATCACTAATATTATAACCAATATCCATATCACCTGCACAAACAATTAAATCGGCTTCTGTGATTGGCGGAATGTAAGATCGGTCATAGTTATGAATGTCAGAAAAAGGTTGTAAGATTAGTTTTTTATCAAAAGGAGTTTTCATTTTTTTGTTCTCTAAATTAAAAAAGCCTGTTAATTATAACAGGCTTGATAAGGTTATTCAATGTTTATCGCATTACAAGATAAGGGTTCCACAAGGATAAACGTTGCAATAGTCGTTCAGAATATTCGTAAGAATTATCGTGGTCAAGAGGATCAAAAATAAAAAACCCCTCTCTATATTCTAATAGCCATTTTGAAAAGTGACTTTTGTTTTAATTGTTAATTATGCTCGAATTTTATTCCCATATTTTTTAAGGAAGAAAGCTTTAATATTTACTTTCAAACCTTTATGGAGTGGAATCAAAAGAGACATATATTCATGCATTTTCTCTTCTTTTGCTTTTTCGGTATATTCTTCCAATGAAAGTTCTTTATTCTCATTATAAAAATCCATGATTTTAGAATACAAAGGGTTGTAAAGCTCACGAACTTGCTTTTCAATACTATCCATATCAGCAACAATACCTTCTGCATTATAGTTTTCACTACGTTTGCGATAGAAGAATAACGTTCTTAGTTCGTCAAAAGTTTCTTCGATGCAAGCTTCAACCATTAAACGATTACGTTTTTTAAAGTCTTGTAAGTTAGCAAAACGATTTTGTGTTAGATAATATCGAGTTTTAATTTTAGCAAGTGTGCCGTCAGGCATCTCAACAACGCCACCTTCAATACCTTTACAGTCAATATTGTTATTTTTCTTACTAAGACCCTCAAGCAATCCAATATCAAGTTCTTCAACAATGATTTTGGCGATATGTGGATATTTATTTTTAAATTCTTCTGAATGGATTTCTTCAAATAATCCAGTTTCACGAGAGCGAACCTTTAGAACAGAAAGATTGGTATCTTTATATTCGAGAATAACACGATTTGTAGGTGAGGTAAGTTCACAATCTACTGTGTGAGTTTTTGTAAGCTCTTTAAGTTCTTCTTTTAATTCAGGATAAAGTACTGACTCAATTAATTCATTAAAGCTATCTTGGCTAGGGCTACGTTTTGTTTTAAATGCAAGATCGCCATTGAAATCAATATAAGAACTAACAAGACTACCATCAATTTTTAAAGTGAATCGCTTTACTTTTGATAGGTCAAGCTTTTCGGTTTCAGGCTGTTCTCCATAGGTAAAAAACTTAGGCATAGGCAATACAACAAGAGAAACAAATTCCTTTGTGTCGTTCTTAATTAAGAACATACTACCTCGTGTCTCACGAGCAAATGGTAGTTGATATTGCATATAACCAGGGATATTGTAACAGAATACACGATAAGAATATTCTTCATTAATTTTGGTATCTTCAAAAAAGAAAGGCCTGTCTTCAAGATCCATAAGGTTCATTAGTTGATTGAATAATTCTTTTGGATCAAATTTGAGATCATTAATTTGTTCTGTTTTCATATTTTTAATTCCTTTAAGGTTCTATTTTTAGATAAAAAAGCCTCTCCAAAAGAGAGACTTTGTAATTGTGTTTTTTAATCCAGAATAATTAGTATTTTTCTTTGATAAAATCTTCATAGTAAGAAGGGTCATGCCAAAACATGAATTTTTCTTCAGTAGGGGCTTCTGACATCTCAAAAGTCTTTACAAACACTTCTTTATCGTCCCTTTTCCAGATGATACCTTTTGTGTTTTTGTTTTTGTAGAATGAATAAATTCCACAGCAAGAAATCTTTTTAAATCCTTCAGGCAATCTATCTAATGGTATACTTCTAGTCATAATTTTTTCTCATTTATTTCTTTATGTTTACTGCTTTATCACATTTTATTGAATTATATCAAAAAAAATAATAAAAAACAACATATAAAACCATATTATTTTAATGATTATTTTGAAAAAAAATAATACCCCTTAACATAACTCAAACTATAGTATAAAAAACCAACAATAAAACAAAAAATAGTTTATAACAACTACGAATATACAGAAAAATGTAATATTTGTCTAATAAAAAAGTTGATTTTTTAAAAATAAAATAATAAAATAGAAAAGTAACAAAATGATAAAGAAGGAGTTTTTTTGATTAAAATAGGGCAAAACCCCAAAATGAAGTCAGGATCAAGATTATTAAATGATTATGCAAAGGTATTTTTAGATCCAATATTTCCATTCATAATATTAGGTGCAATATCATATTTTCCATTGAAATTATTAGATTTAAATACATTAATTGATTTTTTATACACTAATTTTAAAGAATTGTTGGTATCATGGTCAATCTTTATTATCCCTTCTTTGATTGCATATTTATTTATGTCTTTCAATATAAAATTTAAGAAATTTATAGGTTATAGCAATGAAGGGTTAGGTCTTTTTATTTCTGGTATAATATTATTGTTTTTGACATTTTTGCTTTCTGTAATAGGATTCTTTTTAGAAATCTCTTTCTTAACGTTACCTTTTGGTTTAATGTTATATGCTTTCTTTAAACTATGTTGTTATTTTCCTTTTATTTTAATGGCAAGAATGATTGTACTAAAAACTATGGAATTAATTTTTAAAATAATGGATAACAAAAAATGATAGAGAAAATAACAAAAAATGATTTATTGAAAAAAATCTCAAATGAAAAACTTGAAGAATTAGATTCAAAAATAGAAAATCTAATACCAAAATTGAATGGTGTGTATCCAGTATTAGAAAAAGATCTTTTTAATATTGTAAATGAAGAACTACCATTAAAATATTTAGACGTAACGGAAGTGATGGTTGTAGATGGTTTATTTAAAAATAAAATAATAACTGAAGATTTGTCTTTATGGGATACCAGTAATTTTATAAGCCTGAAAGAAACTTTTTACAGAGCAACAGTAAAAAGTGATATATCTATGTGGATTGTTACAAATGTTAGAGATCTAAGTAGAGCTTTTTGTTATGCAAAAGTAGATTGTGATTTGTCAAAGTGGGATACTCAAAATGTAGAAACATTATACATGACCTTTAATGGCGTAGAAACTGATTTTGGTTTTTCTAAGTGGGATACTCAAAATGTAACAGAGTTAAGTTATACATTCTATCATGCTTCAATTGAAAATTTAGATTTATCAGCTTGGATTACAAGTAAAGTAGAATCAATTGATAGTTTTTTATCATATTATGGGTATAAAGAAGTAATAATAGAAAACGATGAAATGGATAGTGAAGAATATGATTATTATTTTGAAAAAATAAAAGATAAAGAGTTTAATGTCAATATATCCAATTGGGATACAAAAAATATTTTTGATTCTTCTTATATGCTTTATTGTTCAGAAGCTAAAGTAGACATTTCAAAATGGAACGTTTCAAATCTAGTAAGGGCAGAACACATGTTTGCAAATTATAAATTTATTAATTTTGAATTAAAGAATTTTGATTTGAAAAATTTATATATTGCTTCAAACATGTTCTTTAATTCGAATATAGAAGAAGATTTAAGTGAATGGCAGTTAGTTTCTGTTGCAAATATAAGTTGGATGTTTGGAAAAACCGAATATGCTTTCGATATAGAAAATATGTTAAAAAATTCAAAATCTGAAAGAGAAATAGAAACAATAGGCGTTGTTTTTCAAAATAAAAATTATAAACATTTAACAAGCAAAAGAAACAAGTTTTACTTAGGGAATAATAATTTTACAGAAGAAGATTTAATAGATAAAACTTATGAAGAAAGAATAAAGTTTGGTCTTCCATTAAAAATAAAAAAAGGGGATTCAGGCGTTGTTTTGAATTTTACAGAAGATAAAAAAATAGTTTACTCTAAATTAAAATTTAAAGATAGTGTAAAAAAAGCGATCTCAGAAAAAGGGTTAGAAATTCTTTATGATTTTAAATGTAGTTACAAAGAATCATATATAAAATATATAGAAGAAATAAAAGAAGACTCAGAATTTTATTTTTTATCAGGGAGATGTGAGGGATATAATCAAGATAAATATGAAAGCTATTATGATTTTGATAGAGTTTGTATTTTATATGTGCTTAAAGAGGATAGGCTAGAGAGTATTTTTGCATGTGATAATAGAGTTGAAAAGTCTATGAGCAGCATAGAAGATTACAGAAAAATGGATTCCGAAAATATAGGTTATCCATTTGTGAAATCTCTTTACAAAAAAGAGGATTATTTACTTATAGAAGATTTAAATCTATTAGAAATAGAAGAAGAAAGAAGTGTTGAAGAGGCTCAATCAAATGTAAAAAAAACATTATTTCAAAAATCAATAATATTCTTGAATAAGTTATTAGTTAATGATTAAAATAAAAAAAACGGCTTAACAGCCGTTTTTTTTAATAATATTGAATTTTTTTCTTTGGTTTTACAAATGTTTTGAAGTCATCATTATAGTCTTCACTATTTGAATATTCAATTAAACAAGAATAAAGTTTATTTGTCTTGTCTTTTAATTTTAAATTTGAGCCTAATGTCTTATAAAAACAACCATAAAGAGAAACAGGTTCAGCATCCATAATCTTTTGTCCTTCAATACATTCTTTCCTCTTAAAAAAAACAAAAAGCATATCAAAAATATAACTTAGTCTTTTTAATCCTTTTTTCTTAGATTCAATAGCTTTTTCAAAAAGATTTTTAAGTTCTTTTTCGTTTTCTAAAATGGTATTTTTCATTTTAAGTCCTCAATCTTGATTTTTTAATATATCAAATTATTAAGCATAAGACAATAAAAAAAGCCGAATGGTTCGGCTTTTTATTGTTTTTACTTTTTCTTTTTATTTTTCTTTTTCTTATTTTTTTGTTTGAATTTTGTGCCAGTAGCCTCTTTTGATTGACTTACGCTAGTAACTCTTGAAGACTTTTCAACACTACCGTCACTGTAAGTGATAGTTCGGATTTCTTTTTGTTTGCAAGAGCGTGTTTGTTTAAATTTCTTACCTTTTGTTTTGCTTGAAGCAGAAGGTGAATATGATCCACAAGAATAAGGAGAACCAGACTTTATCCAGCCTGTATCCTTCTTAACAGTTTTTGATTTAGATTTGGTTTTAGTCGTTAATGCTGCTGCTGTTCCCACTGCTGCAGCACCAATAGCAACTTCACCAACACCAATGCTAGACTCTTCAGCAACTTCTTCTTTTACTTCTTCTTTCGGTTTAGTAGCAGTTAAATTACTAGAATACTTACTTGCAGTAGTGCTTGTTGTATTTATTGTATTAGTTGTAATTGTACTAGATTTTGTTTTGCTAGTATCTTCTTTTTGATTGGTGGCAGTTAAATTACTAGAATACTTACTTGTTGTTGTGCTTGTAGAACCAGTTGTGGTCTTTGTTGCACTATTCATGTTCTTTTTAGTGTAACTCTCTGTCTTATAACTTTTTGAACTGCTTCCATCTTTGTAATAAATAGTTTTGTAATATGTTTGAGTGCATTTATTGTTACCACATTTAGGACTACCTTTCTTAAACCATGTAGATTCACTCTTTACAACTTTATGAGAATAACGTTTTGCTTTCTCTTTTTTAAGATCTTTACCAGCAGAAAGGATGTCAGAAATTGTATCTTCAGCGAAATCACAGCTATCATAATCAAATTCGTCAGCACAAACTTCTTCACAGTAATCATCTTCTTTAATACCTTCTGTTAAAAGGCATGAGGTATAAAAAGAAAAAACATCATTTTCTGTATACTGTGGTTCGTCAGGGTCTACTACTTGAATAACTTCAACAACAGGTGTTTCTTTTTTTTCTGCATAATTGTCTGGACTTTCATTACAACCAGAGAGTAAGAAAAGTCCAATAATAGGAAGTAATAATTTTTTCATATTTAACCTTTTTTTATCTGTTAATAGAAAGGTATAGTAGCAAAAAGAGTATAAAAAATCAACAAATTATAAATGTTTTTTCAACTTAAAGACTTGAAATTTTAATAATAAAATATATTAAATACGTCTTGACAATCATTTGTGAATTGTCTTATAATTGTCCTATCAATTGAGCAAGTTTCCGATATCTTGCGCATTTCTCAAAAAATATTGGTGGCGAGTGGAGTTAAAACCACTTTAAAAAAAATACAAACCCAATTGTATATTTTTTTTGAGGCTACCAATATGCTATCTATTACTAAACATTTAAAAGAAAGACATCTTCATACAGAATTATATAGTTCTGTCTATGTTTCTGAGGAACACTGTAAAGCTTATTTTATGCTTTATAGTTTTAGCGGAGAAATTGTAGGCTTCCAATGCTATACCCCAGAACAACCAAAGCGTGGAAGTCATTTGCTTGATATTGAAAGAAGATATTATACTTACATAACAAAAAAACACGGTACAGTTAGAGTAACTGCTTTTGGTTTGGAGAGATTAACGCCTGAAACAAAAACGGTGTTTTTATGCGAAGGTGTTTTTGATGCCTGTAGATTACATAAATTAGGATTACAAGCATTAGCATTGCTAGGCTCTGATGTAGAACATATAAAAGAACAATTATTTATGTTAGGTGTTAAACTCATTCCGATTTGTGAAGGTGATGAAGCAGGACAAAAACTTGCAAAATTAGCCACGCATAAAGAAGTTGTTTATCTTCCAGAAGGTTATGATTTAGGAGATATGAGTGAGGTCGAAATTCTAAAAATAATAAAAAAATATATTTGATATAGTATTGCCATACTGTTAATTTTTGCTATAATTGAGAAAAATATGATTTGTTAAATATGAGGTGAAAGCATGGGATTTGATTTAGAAAGATTTATTGACGCTCAAAATGCTGTATGGGATACAGTCGTGGCAGAATTAAAAAATGAACAAAAAGAATCCCACTGGATGTGGTTTGTGTTCCCCCAAATAAAAGGAATATCAAAAAGCCTAGAAGCTGAAAAGTATTCGATATCAACTTTAGAAGAAGCCACTGCTTATTATGATAATGACATTTTAAGAGAAAGGTTAATAGAAGTGATACAAATACTTTTAGAAGCAGAAAGACCTTTGTTTGATATGTTTGGAGATCCTGATTATTACAAATTTATATCTTGTATGACGTTATTTAGACAAGCTACCGATGATCCTTTATTTGAATCTGTTTTAGATTTTTATTGCCTAGAAGAAGACGATTTAACTTTAAACTTAATTGATTAAAAAAATAAAAACTCCCGAAAGGGAGTTTTTTGTATATTACATTCTAAATCTTTTTTTGTTTTGTTTCTTTTCTTTTAATTTAAAAGATAAAAATTCGTCAATTTTAATAGGTTTTCTCATTGGGTTGTCTTCATTGATAAATTTATTGCTGTCGTTTTCATAAGCATTCCTGAAATAATCGTCCCATTTCTCTAAAACGTCTTTTGGAACAAGAGATTCTGAACGTTGTTTGCAAATCGTAATGCTATTTTTAAAAGCTTCTGTTTCCTTAATATTTAAAGCTTCAAAAAAGAAAGGGTATTCTTCTTTATTTGTAAAATCATAATATTCATCGTTATATTCTTCGGGGATTTCGATAGATTTAATGTTGTTACCTAGATTTTCCCATATTTTAACAAAAGGTTTTAATGCAGCATCTCTAATGTCAGTGTCTCTTGGTAAACAAAGATAGCAATTTTTCTGACTCATTAACATACAAGCCATTTGGTATAAGAATAATCCATATCTAGGTCTAGCGATGGGTCCATCTAATTCAATGATATTTTCAGTTAAGTCTTTTAAAACAATTTCGCCAATAAATTCATAGCTATCTAGTGAATTATTAATTTTATCTTGATTGTAAGCAAGAAGTTTTTTTTCTTTCTCATAATATTCAAGTTTAATCATTTTTTGTTTTCCTTATGTGTGTAAGGACATTATATCAAATAAAAAGATATTTAAAAATAAAAAAAGCCTCTTACGAAGCTTTTGATTTAAATAATGAATATTAATTAATTTTATATTTAATTTCTTTGGGCGAAACATAAATAACCATTCCATTTCGCTCAACAACAATAGAATGACCTTCTAAGTTAGCTTCTTTGTGATCTTTAATTTTCCATTCTGTTAATACACCATTTTCTTCAATAAGTGCAATTTTAGGTTTAGAACTTTTTTCTAGCGATTCACCAAAAGTATTGAAGCTTTTAATGAATACGTCACCCTCTTTTTCTTCAAGTTTAACATATTGACAATGGTGTTCTTCGTCTTCTTTGATTAGATATTGTTTAATACCACTGTATTCACAGAATTGAGAATCAATATGATGAAGAAATAAAACAAATTTCATTAGTTTTTCTTCCGATAAAAAGCCTAATGACCAGTATCGAGTATCACCTGATTTTTGCATATATCCGATATCTTCACCTTTAAATCGAATGATACGGAATACAGAATCTTCGTCAGAACCAAAGTGTAGTTTAGAGATTTCTTTAAAAGAGATAGCATTACAATATTCTTCATTTTTTTGAAATGAGTAGTAATGATCAAAATGAAAAAAAGATCCTGAATTACGGAACGCTTCTTCAAGGTCATTTAGAAGATGTTTATGATTTTCATTTGTGTTGTCAATAATAGGTCGTTTAATATTAAATAATTCTGTAATTTTCATGTGTTCTCTTTTTAATATTTGTTTTTTCAAGATGTTTATTATATCAAAACAAAAAACAAGTAGCAATAAAAAAGCCTCCGACTGGAGGCTTTATATTTATTTGTGTTTTTAATTACATTGCATTACGGAAGATCTGGCAAATTTCTTCATTAGTTGCTTGTTTAGGGTTTGTTAATCCACATACATCTTTAAGTGCATTAGTTGCAAGTTGAACGATATGTTCTTCTTTAACACCTAGTTCTGTAAGTGTTTTAAGTGTGCCTACATCTTTTGAAAGAGAATTGATCGCATTAATAGCTTCTTTTGTAGCTTCTTCAGTGCTCATTCCTGTTGTATCGACACCCATAGCTTGTGCGATAACAGCAAGGCGTTCACCTGCGACTTCTGAATTATAGGCTTGAACGTGTGGTAAAAGAACTGCATTACAGATGCCGTGTGGTAGATCTAGAAGGCCACCTAGTTGGTGTGCCATTGCATGAACATAACCAAGAGAGGCATTGTTGAATGCACAACCTGCCATAAATTGAGCATATGCCATAGCTTCACGAGCTTCTTCGTTATCACCATGTTCTACTGCTGTTCTTAGGTTCGCTTGGATTAAACGAATTGCTTCAAGCGCAAGAGCGTCAGTCATTGGGGTGGCTGCAGTGGATACATAGGCTTCAATAGCATGAGTCAATGCGTCCATACCTGTTGCTGCTGTCAAACTAGCAGGTTGTCCCATCATAAGAATAGAGTCATTTACAGATAGTAAAGGAGTGACATTTTTGTCAACAATTGCCATTTTAATGTGTCGAATTTCATCAGTAATAATACAGAAGCGTGTCATTTCAGAAGCAGTTCCCGCAGTTGTATTAACAGCTATTAATGGAGTTTGTGGTGATTTAGATTGATTTAGACCTTCATAGTCTTCAATTTTACCGCCATTCTTAGTAACAAGAGCAATTCCTTTACCACAGTCGTGTGGAGAACCGCCACCAAGTGTCATAACTGAATCACAACCGTTCGCTTGGAACATCGCAACACCTTCTTCAACGTTTGTTACTGTTGGATTTGGTTTTGTGCCGTCATAAATAACTGTTTCAATGCCTTCTGCATTAAGTTGATCTGTAACTTTCTTAACAAGACCAATTTCAACAAGCACTTTATCAGTAACAACAAGCATTTTCTTGTAACCTAAACCTTTAATGGATTCAATAGCTTCATTAAAAGAACCTTTACCCATCATATTTTCTTGTGGAATAAAAAATGTAGACATAATACAACTCCTTAATTTTATTGTTTCAAAATCTAAACTATAGAGTATTAACTCTAAACCTTGTTCGTAATATTACAACAAAAAAAAATATTTACAAGCTCCTTAATTCAAAAAGAACCATTTATTATGAAAAAAAACAACATTCATTGATAAAAATCAAACTTCTGACATATTGACTATTTTATAAACAATAGTTTGAATCTTTAGTTAATCAAGGAAAAAATCATTGATAACCACTCTCAATAAGAGATTGAATAAATGGAAAATACAAGCTAATATCCAATGAATCAAAATAAATAATAGTGTCACCACCCCAGAATTTAAAAGCTTGTTCTTTTTTGTTCTTGTTGAAAGTGATGTAAAAATAAGTTTCAGGATGAATAATCAGTAGTTGATTTCTGTATTTTTCAATATCTTTATTAGGATATTTTTCTATTTCTTCTTTTTCTAAAAAGTATGAAACCATTTCATGTTTATTAAATGAATCACCAGAAACAATATCAATAATCAATAACTCTTGTCGCCATTTATCAAAGGTATCTCCTGTTGGTATAATATTATACTCTTCTCTTGAAGCAATAAAAACATCTTTGTCTTCGTTCCCGTAATTGAGAAGACAAGCAATATAGTTTTCTGAAGGAGATTTTTCGTATTCCATTAAACCTTCATGATTAATCACGACATTTGCACTATCAAGATATGGTTTTCCTTCTTTATCTTCTATTGCCATATATTTAAAAGAAGGTTCAAAAACAACACCATTTTTATCAAATAAATAGACACACTGTTCGTGAGACGCAAAAATAAATTTTGTAAAATCAATATCATTTTCTGTTAATGTGTTTGGTAATTCTGAAATGTTCATTCTAAATCCTTTTTTTATTAATTTTTGATATTAACAATTGAATGAAAAAACATCAAGCAAAAGATTATTCTCTATTTTTTTGCTGGTTGAAGTATAATATTATGCTGGGAGTAAGTTTGATTGCATAATCTTTTTTAATGTTTAGCTATTTATTTTAAAAACAAGAATTGCTATTATTATATTACACACAAAAAGAGGGTAATATAATGTTAAAACTAGCAAAAATAACAGATTGGAAAAATGCACAAACAGAAAGACCAGAAGTAGACAAAGATAATATTTCAAAAGAAATCATTGTTAAACACAATAATACAATTCTACCATTTAAAGGCGTATTTAATGCAGAAAAAAAATGTTGGGTGTTTAAAAAAGAAGCAACGACTTTAAATACGTTAATTGACGTAGAGTGGATGTATTTAGAAAAAGATCAAGACACATTAAATGAAATGTATGACGTAGCTTTAGATAATGAATGTTTTATGTTAGAGCTTGATCAAAATAAAAGATACTATGTTAAATATTCAAGCGCAGAACTTGGCATGGAAAATGAAATAGGTGATTATGACGAATTAATCCATATTTCTTATATGAGAACATTAGAGTTAAATCAAAAACTGAATGAAGATTAAGTTTGTTCAGGTCTAATAATGAGAGACATGTGTTCTCTCATTTTTTTGATAAAAAAAAACAATGTGCTATTTTATCTATAAAAACAAGGAACGAACAATGGTGGAAGTAACTAAAAAAGCAGAAGAAATGATTTTGAAAGCATTGTCTGATCGTGGGAAAGGTATAGGTATTAGGCTTGGAATGAAAACAACAGGCTGTAATGGTTATGCTTACACCTTAGAATTTGCAGACAAAACAGAAGAACACGATAATGTATTTGAAAAAAATGGATATTCGATTGTAATAGACGATAAAGCTATGGTTTTCATGAATGGATTAACAATTGATTATGTGAAAAATGGTTTAAATGAAGGTTTTGAATACATTAACCCGAATGAAAAATCACGTTGTGGTTGTGGTGAAAGTTTTGAAGTTTAAAAAAAGCGACTAAACAGTCGCTTTTTTATTGTTAGTTTATTAAATCAAGAAGATTTTTGTTTAGCTTTCTGTGCTTCATGAACCGCTTTTGTAACATCAACAGCTCCATCATTTTCCTCTGATGATACGAGTTCAAAATGCAGAACACTAGGGTTGTTCTTTCTTCTTCGTTGAACAAAATGGTCACAAATGGAATAAGCATGTAGTTTGGCAATGAATTCATCACCATGTTCGTTAAACACACCCGTAGGTACATCAATCGATGCAGTAATTTCACCGTCTTCTTCCTCTAACCATTGTTTTGCAAGTTCATGTTTAGAAAATGAAATGTATTCTTTAGCCATTGTCATAACCTTAAATATTGTTGATTAATTGCATTCATTATATCAAAAATAAAAAAGAAAATAAAGGTTATAAGCCCTTATTGATCATAAAAATGACGCTTACTATGAGCCATGTTTAACAAAAGATTATCAAGAACAATTTTAGGTAAGTCTTTTGATTTAAGCATATTTGTAATAAAGTTGTATTCATTGAGCATTTCTTGTTCGTCTTTGAATATTTCGGTGTGTTTAAAACCAGAACAACGCTGATAAAAGTTTTTAACCAAAGGAAGATTTTCACGATCAGCTTGAAGAACGGGAGACTCTTGAACATACAATTTATTCAATAAATCTTGTTTTTGTTCATCAGTAAGTGGACTAGAAATAATTGCACTTTTAATATCGTAAGGAAAATCATTAACCTCAGATCCCATAGATTCTAATGGTCTGGTTTTATACCAATATCCTAAGCAACGTTCTTTTCCTAGCACAGATAAAGATTCACCAGATTTTAATGAAACTTTTTTCTCTTCACCATTTTCATTTGTTATGATTTTTTTACTATACGAAATCCAGAAATAAAGATCAGAGAGCGTTTTTTCTTTGCCTTCTTTATCAATATATACACCACCTCTTTGATGATCAAAAGGTTCTTTTCCATCAAGAGTCGAAATAGGAGGGTTGTATAATGAATCGCATTTTTCAGGTGATTGTGTTCGAAGAATAGTAACAGGTCTATTATCAAGAGATATTCTCATTAATAAACCATCATAAATACGCTGTAGTCCATAATGTGTAAATGCGGAATAAATACTCATGTAAGAATATCTTGAATATTCTTCGCTTTGTTTTATTTTATGTTCAAAATTCTTTATTTCATTTTCTAGTATATAAACGTCATTGTCTTTTTCTTTTCTGAAATTTACTTCACTCATATTGCAACCTTTTATATTATTTTTTTGCGATAATAACTAAAGCAATATAAAAAAGCAATATAAAAAATATTAATTAACAAGTATTTCTTGATTAATTGTTTTAAAGAAAGAAAAAGGATAGCATTCAGAAAAACCAGATTTCATATATTGTCTCATGAGTTTAGGGTCTACTTTTTTATCTTTATATTTAGAATGAAGGTTTTGTTCAATCGTTAATGCAGCTAAATGAGTTTCAAAGTCTTTTTCAAATAAAATTTTTGTGGTAATGAAGCTGCTCAATCCATAATTTTTAATTCTATGCTCTATATTTTTAGCAATCCCTAATTTAATCCAAGATTTACGAGTTAATCTATTATACATTTTTACAAGATATAATTTTGAAGGTTGAGTGTGATAACTAGCATCACAAATCTGGCATTGGAAAGAACCAACTAATACTTTTGAACGAGAAATTTCTTTTGTGTGTCCACAAGGAAGCTCGTAAAGGTATTTATCAGATTGAAGGTGTTTAATTATTTTAAGATTATATTGTTCTGCTGCAGCTTTATGTTTTTCTTCACTGCAAGTTTTACATCTAAATTTACCAAACTTAAGATTGTCAGTTCTAATTTCTTGCGTATGTCCACATTCATTGAATCGATAAACATGATTTCCGCAAGATGATTTTTTAAACTCAACAAGAGTTAGGTTGTGTTTTTCAGCTTCTTTTTGATATTCTGCTTCATTACACTTTCTACATTGAAATTGACCTGAAACAACTTTATCGGAACGGATTTTTTGTGTATGTCCACAATCGTTAAAACGATATAGATGATAGCGACCTTCATCTCTATTAAGATAAGTTAATCCTTTTTCTTTTGCATTAGAAATTAATTTGTCACTTTTTTTACACATTTAGTATTCTCTTTCAAAAAACGAATGATAAATATATCAAGAAAAGAATAATCATTCCAGGCTTCGAAAAAAAAGATACTAAATAGTATCTTTTTAAATTAATAATTGAGATCTAAATCAACTTTTTTCATTTTACATACAGAACATTCATATTCTCCGCTTGTAACTTGATTAGGCGTCAATCTTTGTTCATGACCACAAGATAAGAGATAAACGTTTGTTTCTCCCACTCGATACTCAACAAAATGCATATCTTGTTCTCTTGCTTCTTTTTGCCAACGTTCTACATTTGTTGCCATATTTACCTCCTTAAGTTGATGATTAGACAATCAGAAGAAGATAAATATTTCATTTAAAAACTAAAAATCGTATTATGTTTTTCAACCATATTTTTAACTTCAGAATCTTTAATAGGTTTTAATCGATAAAGACTCTTTGTTTCTTTTTGTTTTTCAAGAATAGAATTAAGTAAGCTTTCGTTCAGAGTAAAGTAATATTCACCTAGAATACTGTTGTTTTCGACACAATCAATTTTAATACCGTACTTGATTTTTAAATATTTCAATTCTTTTGAATAATCGTCGAACGGACAGGCGTGGATGTCTTCAAATAAGTGAATGATATGAAATTCTTCTTTTTTTGTATAACGAGATTTAAGATTTTTTGACATAACATTATGATAGAACCAATTAAAAAAATGATGCTCGATTTTTCTAATATCGTCAGCAGAATACTCAGACTCATAAGTGTTCATAAATTTTTCGTCTAAGCGTTCAGAAATAACAGAAATAATTTTGGTCAATATTAGTGCAATGACAACGAATAAGGTTATTTGTTCTAACATAATATTACTCACTTTATTAAAATATAATCAATTATAACATAAACAAAATAAAAAAGGTATAAAAGAAGAACTCCGATTGGAGTTCTTTTTTGTGGTTAGAAAAGTTTCCACTATCGTCAAGCTCGTTAATGTCGTTACAAGTCATAACATTTTTAGAAATCATTTTGCTTTCATTTCTGGTTTATATATCTAGGTAAAAAGATTTTTCTTCTGAGTAAACATTTAACAAATCTAATATTCTTAATATTGCTCTTGCATGAAAACCATTAATTTCTATTGAATCTGGAAATAAAATACTAGAGGCATTTTGAATTAAAGGGTAGTCATCAATTAAATGAGTATATTCTTTTTGTGATATCTGTTCTAGAAAAGAATTACAAGAAAAATCTATATTTTTAAATTTTATAATTGAATCTTTTATCCTAAACCATAATCGAAATTCAGTAGCAACAGAAGATCGATAAATAAAAATGGTTTTTCCATTGACATCAATAAGTTCGACATCATATTTTGACACATAAATTAATGTTTTGGCAAATCTAGTTAATAAAGGTTTTAATGCACGTAAATCCTCAACGTTTAACTCAATAGTGTTATCAAAAGATATATGTTTTTTTTTCATCTTAACAGCATTCCAACCCGAACCTTTTTTAAGGGTTAGAATGTCATTTTTCTTTAAATCAAAAACAACATTACCTTTGTTGTTTTTGTAAATTAGAAGTTTTGTCCCTTTTGTATCTAAAATTTGGTAAGTTGGGTTTTTTATATTTTTTAGCTTTGTAATTTCAATATATTTTTCATATGTAATAGATGTATTAAAAAGATCAAGACCTTTTCTCCAACGATAAAAATGCGTATACAGATCAAGTATTTCAGTTCCTATATCATAAATGATTATTTTTCCGTTATCATCTATTTGATTAATACCAACACTTGTGATTTCAATATTTATTTGTTCCATGAAATTATCGTAGTTAATTAAAGCATATCTACCACGTTCTAATTCATTAATATTTAATAATTTTAGATACATAAAAAACCTTGAAAAATAAAGAATAATTATAACATAAAAATAAATTAAACTAAAGCAAAAAGAGAAGCACTAAGGCTTCTCTTTTCTAATAGTTTGTCGTATCAAGCATTAGAGCCAAACCCATTTCTAAACTCTCTAAGCTTTGCCACCGAAATGACAAGTATTAAACAAGGCACTTGTCTATACCCAAAAGGGTTTTTACAAGTTTTTCTCATACAATGTATGGCGGTACTAGCGTCTGTCTGAGTTGTTCAGCGAAACCTTATTTTTTAGTTATTATATCTTTTTACCATGCGTTTGTCAATATAAAAACTTAATAATTTTCTAAATATTCAAAACAATGAATATTAATCAAATAAGCAAGACGATTTAAAGACTTGATACTTGATTCAATAGTTGTAAAATCACTAATGCTTGCCATAAACATATCATCTTCAAGCTTTGAAGTGACTCGAATATAATCATAATTTTTACCAATGCGTAAAACGAGATCATCCATAACAAGAACATATTCAGTTCCGTCATTAACAGTTAAACGTTCTTTCATTTCTAGGGATTCAACAGCTTTTCGAAAAAAGTCAGTATTATCCATTTTATTGTGAATAAAAGTAAATGCAGAATCTTTTGTATGTAAAGTAAGACGATCAACGTCTAAGGGGTATTCTGCAAACTCTGCAGCAGTGCCATTGGCAAAAACAACTTTCATAATAAAACCTTATTCAATAATTTCTTCAACAAATCGTCGAGAGTTAACATTACTAAATAATGAACCTGCCAAAGCTCCTAATACTTCCATTGGTGCTTCTACAAACTCATCAACTGTCCAATAAGAACCTTCAAATTCTTCTTTATGTTGAGTTTCTGAAACTCGAACGTATGAAGCTTCAGTATCAAACAACATCTGAATGTCTCCAACTTGAAGAACATATTCTGAATCATAGTTTTCACTTGTGACAATTTCTAGATTCATTTTTTTAGCTAAATCTTTCCAAGTATCAGAAAACTCTTTTAAATCAGTAAACACAGAAGCAGAAATCAAATAAGTGCCAAATTCGTTTTCAAAATCGATAAAATTGCAATCTTCTGGGTGTTCAGTTGTTTTGATAGATAAACCATTAGTAAATGTAACTTTCATAATAAAACCTTTTGTGTGTGTAAAAGGGAATGTTAACTCCCTCTTAGTGGTATTATAATATCAAAGTGATATTAGGAAATCAAGATAAAGATACACTTTTTTCAATCAAAAAAGCTTCAATTTTATCTTTTTCTTTTTGCATTTTTTCAAAGTCAAAAAGTAAGATGAAGTCTTCAAAATCACGCAAAGCAAATTCTTCAACTATCGAGTTTGAATATTTTACTCTCAGACCATTGTATGAGATAAAGAATTTAACGTTTTCATACTGTTCTTTTGAAATAGTAAGATCGAGCATATTTGATTCAGAAGGTTCAATTTCGTTATACATTTTCATTGTTAAATATCGTACAAGGATATCAACACCTTCTTCAAAAACTCGTTTTTTATGATAGAAAGAAAGCTTATAAAATGCCGATCTATTAAAATCATAAAAACCACAAAGATCTTCAACCGTTAAAACGTCTTTGATGTTGGGAACACTATCAGAAACAGCGTCATGAACATAATTTAGAATAGTTTCTAAATCGTCTTTTAAAATAATTTCACCAAGTTTATTTTTTAAAAACAAAGAAAGATTAAAAACTGTTTTACAAATTGGCTCTACCGAAGGGTCGGTAAATCCATACTGTGGATCTACAACAGCAACCTGAACAACAGGACACGAGCGAATGTCAATATCATTAGCCCAAAAATCAATAACAAGTCTAATCTCTTTTGAAGACACTTTATTGTCTTCTACTTGAACAAAGACACCAGTCGTCTTAGTGTCTGAACTATATCTGTCCATTCGAACATTTTCATATTCTACGTTTTTAAGTAAAAAATGCTTACCATTTTCTTTTTTAAGTTCTTTGTTATGAATGTATTTTTCTTCAAAACAAAAAACATTACCGATTAAGTCTTGCATAATTAAGTGCTCTCTTTATCTTACTGATTTTCTAAATTATATCAAAAAGGATATAGCAAATCAAAATAAAAAAAGAAATTATTTTTTCTTGCAAATAATGAAAAAATGGACTATGATGTAATTATATTCATATCAAAAGAGAGAAATGAAAGTGATAATAGATATTTTAACAACAAATATGTCTTGGTGGCACACTCTATAACTAGAGCGGTGCGAATACTTTCATTTAAACAAAATTCAAATCCGCTAGAAAGGCAGGTTTGAATCATATCATAAAATAATTTTGTCTTTTTAGTGGAAAAATATTTAAACTAAGAGGAAAAAATTATGTCAAAGAAAGAAGTTATACTAACAGGCGATAGAGCAACAGGTCAATTACACCTTGGTCATTTAGCAGGTTCAGTTTTAAAACGAGTAGAGTTACAAGAAACTCACGATCAAACAATATTAGTAGCGGATATGCAAGGGTTGACTGATAATGGTCATGATCCTAAAAAAGTATCTGAAAATATATTAAATGTCGTAGCAGATTATTTATCAGTGGGTATTGATCCAACGAAAACAACGATTTGTCTTCAATCAAAACTTCCTGCATTAGCAGAATTAACTATGTTTTATAGTAATATAGTAACAGTATCAAGACTGGAAAGAAATCCAACTGTAAGGAATGAAATAAAGAATAAAGGTTTTGATAAAGTAATTCCTGCTGGTTTCTTAAATTACCCGATAAGCCAAGCTGCTGATATAACGGCTTTTAACGCAACACTTATTCCAGTAGGTGATGATCAATTGCCTATGATAGAGCAAACAAATGAAATAGTAAGAAAAATGAATTCAATTGTTGGTAAGCCAGTATTGTCTGAATGTCGTTCTTTATTAAGCGATATGCCAAGACTACCAAGTTTGGACGGTAAAACAAAGATGTCTAAATCGGCAGGAAATACAATCACACTGGACGTTACAAATAAAGAATTAAAAAAATTGGTAAATAAAATGTATACCGACGATAATCATTTAACAATAGATATGCCTGGTCAAATAGAGGGTAATGTTGTATTTTCATACTTGGACGCATTTTATAAAGATAAAGCTCATTTGGCAGAATTAAAAGCACATTATCAACGTGGTGGGTTAGGAGACGGTCAAACGAAAAAAGTATTGCTAGAATGCTTAATTGAATTGATAACACCATTTAGAAAAAGAAGGCAAGAATTAATGTCTGACAAAGGTGAGCTAATAAGAGTGTTGAAAGAAGGCACAGAAAAGTCTCAAATAATAACAGGTGAGACTTGTGAAAAAATTAAACAAGGGCTAGGATTGTCATTATTTTAAAAAAGAAAACCGTAAGTGTTCTTACGGTTTTTTCTTATCTCTTTATTTTTCTTCTTGTTTTAGGTTTATTATTTTCGTCGCTTTCGTTGTTATGGGTTGATTTAATAATTTTATACTGTTTAGTGATATTTTTCTTAAATGCTTCAAATGCTTTAATATTTGATTGAGATTTTTCAATTTTCATAGCTCCACGAACTTTATTGTGAAAATCGTCTTTGCATTGTGTATCACGTTTCTGAGAAAAAACTTGCTGATAAGTGTTTTTTGTAATGACATCGCTACAACCGCAAGAACATAAAATCTGAGAACCAACCTTAGCAACTGCAGAGACTTCTTTGTTTAATTCCATAACCTTAATCATATTGTCAGAATTAAAATCTTTAGGTAATGATTTAGGCATTACAAATTGAGCAACTTTATTGGCTTTAACACTTGGTTTGTTTTTTCTTTTAAATACGTCTAAAAGTTCAAAGTGTTTATGTACATAGGCTTTTAATTTTCTTCTAAGCTCTAATGTTTCACCATCAAGAGCGTGATTTGCAGTAGAGCGAACATTGTTATGATATTTATCTTTATGATTTCCAGTAGCAGAGTCCTGAAAGATTTGACCTTGCTTCTTATGGTATTCTTGTCCACAACCACAAGGACACATAAGTTTTGTTCCAACAGGAGCATTTGTAGCAATTTGCTTTGCTTGTCTTAAAAGCTTTCTCATTTCAGGGTTTTGTTTTGGATTATAAAATTAATATATAGATATTATAGCATAAAAAAGGCATATGATAAGATATGCCTTTAATATTTAAAGTTTTTGTTGATAAAGTTTTAAGTGGTCGGAAACGAGTTTTTTGTAAATTTCGAATTCATCTTTATTTAAAAATTGCTTCATTTCATTATTAATACCAAGCTTTTCAGAATTAATTAAGGCTAAAGCATATTGTCTATCTTTTTTCTGTTTATCACAAAATTCTTTATATTTTTCTTTAACAGAATTTTCAGGAAAAAGAAGTTTTTTATTTAAAATAAAACCAAGGATAGGAATCAAGAAATGTTTGTCAAAATCTTCTCGAATACCAATAATGTTAGTTAAAGTACTTATGAAGAAACTAAAAAAAGAAAGAATGACAGTAAAAATAAATACTGTTCCATAGATCGCATGGTTTCCAGTAAAGAAAAAATACATAACAACAGAAAAACACAAAAGGAAGACGATATTAAAAAGCACAACAAGCGGTGTGATGATAAAAGCAGAAGAACCATTGCTTTTAAAGTTGTTGTCTCTTTCCGAAATGGATTTAATGCGATTAATAAGGTTTTGATTGACCATTTTTAAATCTCTTTTATTGATTTGATAATGGAATAATATCAAACAAAAAGCATAAAATCAAGCAAAAAAACCTTTATATTGAGAAAAAACAATGACAAGAAATGTTGGATATAGTATTATAAGAAAACACACAAGAGGAGCACATTATGATTAATCGAGATTTATTCCAAAAATCAAAAGAATATCGTTACACAGAAATTGCAAAACGAGTCAAGCTAGAAAACAAAACAAACATTGTTTTCCATGCGAAAGAAAACAAAGACCGACTAACAGAAGAAGAATGGAACGAACTAGAAAAAGAAGATTCTTATTCTCTTTATGAAGAAAATTTCTTAGAAAGTTTTGAGTCTGAAATGTTAAAAGAGAATTCTTGCATGATAGATTCAACTATATTGACGGGTGGTTCCTTTTTAATTCTATTTACAGAAAAAGAAGATGTGTTATATTCATTCGTATTAACAGGATACACAGGTTCAGAAGCAGTTTATGAATGTGTATTCATTAGCGAATAATTAAGGGGTAGCAATTGAAAAAGAAAATGTTAGCTCATTCGACAGCAGAAAAATCGAATGAAAAAGGGTATTTAATAATTCCAGAAGGTATAGAAGTAAAAATAAAAACTTATTATTTAAAAGGCAACCCTTATCAAACAGCAGTAAAGTTTGAAGATGGTTCTGAGTTATATTTTAATGACGATAATAAATTCGAATGGAAGATGTAAGAAAGCCCAATTGGGGGCTTTTTTATTTTGTCGTTTTATTTGTAACTTTATGGCATGTTCTTTTAATACAAACAAAAATTTCACCACCTCTTTTTCTAATTTCAAAAGTGTCACCGTCATTTGGTGAAGTTATTTGTTCTTCAAGAACATAAGAATAAACACCAGAATGTATAATTGTTTTGTAATTAAATATAGTAATATCGTCAATTGATTGACTGGATATTAGTTTACTAGATCTGTATTTTTGATCAGGGATGCCACCTAAAAATATATAAACACTAAACCCTACAATACTAAGAACTAGCAATAGTAATAAAAATAAGCCTGAAAATAATTCATTATCCGCTTTACCTATTCCTTTAGGCATTAACTTTTTCTTCATGGTGCATTTCCTTAAAATTACATACAATAATATCCTATACTTATTTTATTCAATCTCCTAATTTTTTATATAAAATAAAATAAAAAAAACGCTCCAAATAAGGAACGTCATTGATTTAAATGAAATTATTTTAATTGTAAATAAAGAAAAATATCACATTTTTTCATATGTATAACATTTCTTATTAATACATATTTCTTTATTTCCAGTAATTTTGTTTGTTCGATAGGTGATTTGTTTACCTCCCTTAAGATCTTCTAGTTTCGCATTGATTTTAAGTTTTTCATTATTTTCAGCTTGAATAATAAAATCACCGTCTTTTGCCAATGAAACTTTTGAAATATTAGAAAATGTCATTTCAGAAATAGATTGATCTCCTGAATTAAATACTTTATTATTTTCTCGATTCGTATCGATAAAATAAATACCAATGACAAAGGCTATAACAAACCCAAGTAAAAGAAGTAAATCTCGACTTTTTATATTATCAGTATGTGACATAAATCCTCTCATTTAACATTAAATAAACATTTTATATTTTATATAAATTAAAAACAAAATCAAGGAATAAATATTTTAATACTAATTATTAAATATTTTCTATTTTTTCTCTTTTATCTTCCTGATTAATGTTATGTATCTTTTCAGCTTGTGATAATGATTTTAATGTGTCTTCCAAAATGATTTTATTTAAATGAAAATGATTAATGTTGTTTTTTTCTCGAAGACCTTTACCCTCATTGTATTTTTTAATAATTTTGTTTAATTCTTGAAAGGACTCATCTTCAAGAATTTTTTTATATTCTTTTTTGTCTCCAATAATTTCTTTAATTCTTGCGACCATTAAATAAAATGAAGCAGAAATGAAAAAAGAATACATGCCAAATGTTGCCAATATATCATTGTCAGTGAAAATTTCTGCAAAAGGAAAATCGACATGATAAAAGTAAAAAACAAAAGGAATCCAATAAACAGTAAAAATATCAGTATAATCGTTAGATAAGAATAAAGCTTTCATTTTGATTTTTGAAAACACTTCTGAATAGCCTTCAAGTAATTCAATGTCTTTTTTAATGCTCATGTTAATGATTCTCTTTAAATAATGTATGACAATTATAACAAAAAAAAGCTTCGTCCAGAAGCTTTTTAATGTCTTTTGTTTTTTATTTAAGAGTTTACAATTTCAAAGGCTTCATTAGAAGCTTTTGAATGAAACTCATGTTCTTCTTCTGACATTAAACGAGTAATGTAGAAATTATCTGGATCTAGACGATACATTTCTTTGATAAACTCTAAGTATAAAGGGTTAGGGTTTTTAGTATAATATGGTGCATCGTCAGGATAACAATTATATTTAATGATATGTCGATTAACTCGGTTAATTTCATTAATTTGTGATAATGGAGCACAAGAACGCATTAAGAATTTTTCACCACTTGGTGTAATCCAAATAGGTTGGGTAAATAAATTCGCAAGATCACCTTTATTGTCAACTTCAAGTTCGTCTTCAATTAAAAAATGCATAAAGGAATCACGAACTTCTTGTGCATAAAACTTTTTGGCAGATTTGCCATTTAAAATATCTTTTGATAAAAAGAATGCAGAAACAAAAGCATAACGATGTAGTTCGTCATTTTTATGTGCTTGAGTTTTCATAAAGATAATATCACAAATTTTATCAATAGCTTCAAATGGAGCATAATAGCTTTGCCAAATATTAAGAGCAGGTAATTCTGTTAAGGCAATGTCATATGACTCTTTTTTTGATAAATCTAAAACACTTTCATTAGGTAGAATATTTCGGTATTCTAATTGAAAAACAATTTTACCATCGTCGTTGAAGTTCATTTTTAAAAGATTTTTTTTGTAATCTTGAATATCAAGACGGTGTTCAGAGGTAATAAAACCTGAAGCAATATATTCGTTTTCTTTTGCCCCTTTTTGAATGATCATTTCAACAAAGTTAGGGTGATGAATTCTAGACATTTTTCTCTCCGAGATACTATTTAATATGGTTATAATACCATAGCGATATAATGAAGACAATAAAAAAGGTCAATAGCCTTTGACCTTTTGATTGTTAATCGAATGATTTACTTTTTATCTTTGTGTTTGGAAATGCTTGTTCCAAGATAGCTTGTGCATAAGGGATAGTATCTTTATTTGGTGCATAAGTGCCAGAATTATTGTTAAAAAAGATAATACCGTCTTTGTCTTTCCAAAATTCTCCTGCAAAACGAACGTCTTGTGAGTATCCAGACAAAAGAACGTGTTTACTTAAAATCCAGTCAATAATTTTATATTTAATACCTATCTTAATAACATAAATAGATTCACTTGTAATAACAAGGTTATATTTGTTTTTAATGTTTTCGGTATCTGTTCTAATCATGTTGAATAAATCTTTTTCACTAGAATCCGAAATAACTTCTTTAGTTGTTGCCAGATGTTTGCGAATAAAGTTAACAACAGGTTTTGAAAATAATACGTTTTTCTTTAAATAAGTAAATAAACCTGATTTTTTCTTCTCATACTCTTTTAATTTATTGGGAAGCATTCTTTCGATTTCTTCGTTTGAATGTTTCATTTCATAAAAGGCGTGAGGACCGCATATCATTCTTAAACCTAAACCAATTTTACTAGGTGTAGTAATAGATACTTCAATATTTTTTCGATAGTTTGAACCTTCTGGGAATAAAACCACTTTTTCTTCCAATGGTTTTTGTTTTTTGTTTTTCAAAAAAGAATCAGTCATCTTGTGCTTGAATTTATTAAGAATATCTAAAAACTTGTTTGTCTTTTGTTTTGATTTGTAAAAACGAATGCTATGACGATAAAAAGTGAGCCATTGTGCTTTAATAACAGATAGACCAAAGCTTTCAAGATAATTGGGAACTGTTTTTACAATATCAAAATTAACACTCTTGTTTTCAAACTGAAGACCGTGTCTCACGATTTGTTTCGCAAGACTCATAGGGAAGTAATAACCAGACAAATCTTTACCATTTGAAGTAAACCCTGCACGATTTAATACTCTCGCATTAGCATTTACACAAGTTAAATGAGAAGAACCAACAAAACTTTCAGCAGAGGCACGAATTCGACGTTTCATTTCTTTTGAAGGGTTTTTAATTTCAATAATAAGACCAGATTGCGCCCAACCTTTCGTATCAATGACTTTTGATTTTTGTCGTTTAAGTGATTTAGCATCAAATTTTTTAATCAGACCATCTTCTGAATAGCCTAGAAATACATTAGGTTTACCGAAACCAAGGAATATACTATCTTCGGCAATCACTTTAGTGACTTTAAAGATATTAATGTCACTTTGAACTTTTCGTTCTTTAATTAAATGAGAAGCGTCTTTAAGTTCTGTTAATTTTCCAAATAACGTTTCGTGTCGAGTAATTCTTGTCATATTAGACCTTTAAGTTAATATTTTCTTCTTGTTTTTGAGTTTTGTAATAATATCTATATATTGCTTCTTGTGTTTTAAAGAAAGGGTGGAGTTTTATTTTACTAGAATCTTCTTTTTTTGATAATAGTAAGTTTTTTTCTTTATCAAATGGAATAAGATTTTGAGATAATTCTTTAAATTCAAATATGTTTTTTATATTATCTCTTTTTTTACTTTCTGTTTTGTTTAAAATAGAAAGCAATATCTTATTGAACTTTGACATTACAAACCCGAACCGACTTCTTCAAATATAACGTCAGGGTTATTGGCTTTAAATGCTTTAAGATCTTTTTCGTTGTAATGACGACCTTCTTCAATTTCGATATATTGACGAATATTACGATCATAGTTAGTATTTTCAAAGATATAAGCCATACAATGTTCAAGTGTGTTTTGATCTTTACATTCAATAATACCAACAGCCCAATTTTCAACACTCAAAGTTCGATTAATTTCAGCTTCTGCAGTAACCATTTTAACTAAAAAATAACGTTTTTTAACAAAAAAAGATTCATAAACATAAGGAACATAATATTCAGCAAAAAGTAAATCACCTTTTGTTTCAGGTGTTTCACCATGAATTTTACAAATCTTATCAACGAGTGTTTGTTCTGTTTGAATCGTTTCTGGCTTTTTCATTATTTTTACCTGCTACTTATTAATCATCATAATTGTAGCATATATAAATAATTAAAATCAATAGTAAGAAGTCTTTAAGAATTCAATTAATGCAGTGTCACCAGTGGATTTAGCGGAATCATGTATTGTCATTTCTTCATATAATTTTTTTTGTTCCCAAACAATGTTAAATACAACACTTTGAAATGAATCTGAAAGATTTAAATTGCAGAATTCAAATGAATTTTTTAAGAACTCAATGTATGTTCGCATATCAGAAAGGGAAAATTCGTCAGAATAAATAAAATATTTTCGAACATAATCTGAATTTGTTACGAATGACTTTAGAGAGCCATTGCACTCCATTAAAAAAGGGTGTTCTTTCATTTCTTCAATTAATGAAATTATATCTTTTGAAATAAAACCACCTTTGGTTTTATAATAAAGAGTTTTTGTTATATATCGACCATTTTCAACTAGATGACAGACATCTAGATAATAAATTATATTGTTTAGATTTTGTTTAGAAATAGATCCAAACTCATTTAAAATGAGTAAAATGAGTGTTTTAGTTTTTTCTTTTTCAAATGTAGGCATATATAAAAATTGAGTTGAATTGATCGTTGCAGAGGTTCTCAGTCCTGACTAGACGAACTCCAAATTAAACACTATTGGCTGCTTCTACGCACATCGCACTTCCGAACTCTTAGTATAAGCATTGTACACTACTTACTTTGGGAAGTTACATTGGCAGCTATTACGCTTTGGCTCATCACCGTGTAATTTTTTAGTCTAGTTCTACAACGTTTTTATATTATATCAATTAAAGTTTTTTTAATCAAGCAATATTATCAAAAAGAGTTAATGAAATTTCAGAAGAAAAAAGTTTAATTTCGTCAACAATTTTATACATTTCTTGATTAAAATCGTCTACATGTTCAAATCCATATCCGTGTTTTTGTTCAAGTGTGAATTCTGGATTGTCTGTTTCAGTTTCTTTTGTAATTTCTTCAAATGCAGTTGTTAATGTTGTTTTATCCATGTCCACCATAGCTTTAACAACCCAAGGCATTAAGTTTTTTTCGTTTTCAATATAAAGTTGAATAATTAACGGAGAAACAAGAGCTTGATTAAAATCATTGTTAAAATTAGATTGAATAGAGCTTAAAATCTCTTCAAATAAAAATTGTTTGTTAAGGATAGCTTCTTGAACTTGACCAAAAGTATCAAAGAGGTCAGGATGAACGTCAATACTCTTAATGGAATAAGCATGTTCTACCAAAAGTTCTTCTTTATCGTGTTCTGATAGCTCGATAAGAAAGTCAGAAAAAGGTTGATTTTTGTTTGTTGTTTTAAGAGCTGAAAGTGCAGCAATTTGTTTTGATAGAGTAGTTAAATTAGACATTCTTAGTTACCTTATGTATTTTATTTTGCGTCATAATACAATAAAAAAAAAAGTATATCAACAAAAAAGCCACTTTTAAAAAGT
>CEVA01188834.1_pt1 | contig 67944 bp, 48 predicted proteins | sample 361521 | NCBI WGS metagenome assembly CEVA01 (sample SAMEA2622823, study PRJEB7988) | marine metagenome | isolation source: saline water (ENVO:00002010), including | reverse complement strand
ACTAAATTTTTAGTAAAAAAATAAAAAAAGACATTTTTCAATGTCATTTTTTTTGTTTTTAAAAACAAATTAACTTCTTTTATCTTTAAAGATATCTTTTATGTGTTTGCCTGGTATGAATTTGAAAGCAACACGTTCACCAACTTCGAAGATAACGCCAGTTTTAGGATTGATAACTTTTCTTGGCTCTCTTTTTACACAAGAAAAACAACCAAAACCAACGATATTAACGTCTTTTTCTTCTTTTAGAAGTTCTTCGATTGTATCAAAAATAAAATTGATATTCTCAAGTTCTTCATTGTTAGTAGTGCGTTTCTTAGCCGCTACAAGCTTTGCTAATTCCTTTTTGTTTATCATAAAAACTCCTTTTTTATTCTACTACAAAATATTATAATGTTTTTTTTTGGCATGTCTAATTTTTTATATAATAGAAAAAGCATAATATCTATTAAAAAAACACATATATAAATTAAAAAGTATTTTTTCCTTGACTAAAAAAAATATTTTAATAGGATGTAAATACACTATAAAAAAGGAATATTTTAATGATAAAAAGTAAAAAAAAATCAATAGCGATTGCTTTAATATCAATGCTTGCATTGTCAGGTTGTGGTGGCGGAGGTTCTTCTTCTTTTCCTGGTTCTGAAGACGTAGATAACGGTGGAAATACCGATGGCGGTGGGAATACCGATGGTGGTGGAAATACCGATGGCGGTGGAAATACCGATGGTGGTGGAAATACCGATGGCGGTGGAAATGGTGGAATAACACCGCCAAACACTAATGAAGAATTTGAAAATTTTGCTTCTTTTACAGGAATAGGAACTATTGGGGAAATGGTTGATTTACCAACAGGAACAATGGACGAACTAAATGGTTACATGATTGATAATATTGCAAACCCAGAAAAATTTACAACAACAATAGTTTCTGCTGAAAATAAATTAATCTCTTATACGACAGAAGATTTTGTTGCAAACTCAAATAGAGCTGTGACTTGGACAGAGGATTACGATATTAGGACAGCAATGAATTACATGACAGACGAATCAAATGAATCAACAGCACCACTGCAAGAGAAAATGATTCTTGGCTCTTACCCTGTGAAATCTTATTATTTCGAAAACGTAAATGGAGAAAACGATTTCGTTTACAAGAGCACAGTATTTGCAGAAGATTCTTCTCCAATTCCAATGTTTACTCAAATGGGTTTGGTGAATGAAAACATGGAAAACAATTCGAATAATTTCAGTATTGGTTTTAGCACAGAAGATAGTTTTTTTGTAGATCATGAAGACGGTGATGAAGTTGTAGGTACATCTCCACAAAGAATAGAATATTTATTAACAAATCATACATTGGAATTTGCAAGTTCTGAACCTTATAAAACAACAAGTAGATACATAGATACTTTTAAAGTAGATAAATCAATGGGAACTGAAATAGACTACAAAAATGTAGTAGAAGTCGATCAAAATACGCTAACAGCTTCTTTTGAAGCATTAGGCTGTGATGAAGATGTTATAACATTAACGGTTCCAGAAGTAACACAACAAATATTGACTTCTAATATAGATGACGGAACAAGTATTGCCGTAACAAAAGAAATGAAAGTTTCTGACTTGCTTCTTTCAAACTGTAATGACTCTACTATAGAAGGTCGTTACACTGGTGTTTTCTTCTATGAAAATTTTGACATGCACATCCTTCTTAAAAAAGAAGATTCAAGTGTGGCAATTATAGGTAGAACAGATCCTTAATAAACAAAAAAACACAATTAAAATAAAAAGCCTTGAAAGAGGCTTTTTTAAGGAATTATCAAAATGAATAAAAAAATATTAACATTGTTGCTTATTTCTTTTTTCTCAAATGCAAATGAAAATACAATAAAAGAAAATGGTTACACAGAACAAGAAGAAAAAGAACATCAAGAATTAGTAAAAGAATTAGTAAAATCAGGTAAGCTTCAAAAAGAAGAAGAAAATATCGTTATTTTGGAATCTAGAGAAATAGAATCGACAGAAGAAAATTGGTTTAAGGGTTTAACTGTTAATGAAAATTCATTAAGATTATTTAATACAAGAGGTCTTAAAGAAAACGTGTTCATATCAGATCTAAGAGAAATGGAAGAAGATTCTGGAAATTACTTTTGTGGCAAGACCTCATGCTTTAAGCAAGCAAATGGATTTTGGGATCTTTCTGATAACTATTATTTATTCAATGAAGAATTTGCCTATAAAATTGAAAATATAAAATTAAAAGAAAATATACCTGACAATAAAGATTTAAGGGTTAGGTATTTTGAAAAAACAGAAGAAAACAAGTACAAACAAAAATTTATTTCCGAAATGGCTTACTTTTCTAGCAATTTTACCGATATAAATTTTGGATATAATAAAAAAATATACAACAACATAATAAGAAATTACATAACAACAAACATAGGAAATAAAAAAATATTTTTTAAAAAAAATGAAAAAAAATATATAAACGAGAACAACGACTATATTGAATTAAATAATTCAATAAATAAAATAAAATATAAGAACTGTGAGATATATATGGATAACAAAGTTGATAAAAAAAAGGAGTTATATCAAGAATATAATTTTCCTTTTTCAGAACAAGTGATATCATATAATAATGAGAGTATAACTCCTTGTAAACAACTAAAGTCTTCTAAAAATAAGATTTTAATCTATAAAGAAAACCCAATAACTTCGAAGATGATAATTGAGTTTAAAGATGAGTTGATTATAGAGAGTTTTACAGAGAGATAGAAACTCAAAGTTTTTAATATGGAAGATGAAATGAAATGAAAAGGATGTTAAATAAAAAAATTGGTGTGACACTAATAGAAGCGTTAATGGTCGTTTCTGTCGGTGCTGTAGCAACAACAACAACACTTCAAATAATGAAAGATTCAGAAGAATCGACACAAGTAAATTTATTGTCAAAACAATTAAGCTCAATTGTTGAAGGTTTTGATCAACGACTGACAATAGATAGATATAACGCAAATTTATGGCCTGACATAGATTCTATTAAAGATTACAACACAAGAGAGCAAGTAAGTGATTTCTTAGCAAAAACTTTAATCGCACACAACGCTTCGGGCTGTGGTAATCAAGCAGAGGGTTGGAGACCAATAATAGAAGATTCAGAAGCTGACGGAGTATCACCTTCTGTAAGTGACGATTATAGAAATCAATTAAAATTAATTCCTTGTGGTCTTTGGTCAAATCATATTCCCTTTAGAATGGAATCTTCACTTCATTTAGAAACTTCAGGGTCTCAAATAGATAAAATATATATATTGATATTCTTTGAAGACAACTATCAATTTGAAAATAATTTTTTATCTGCTAAACAAGCATTGTTAAAATCAAAATCTTCTTCTTTAGGAGGAGAAGGCGGAACACACGAATTTAAAATGGTAGATTTAGACGCTTCTGAGGTTTCAGATTCGAATCTTTCGACAACTGAATGTTTAAATAAAAAAACAAAATGTGCTTTTTATGCAGGAATAGAAACGACTGGTGAAGGTCTTGAATATTTACATGTTGATGGTTCAAATAGTATGGTTAACTCAAAACTAAAATTCAAGAAAGATTTAAGTTCCGCTAATATAAACACATGTTCTTCTTATAATTATGATATGTCTGATGGAACTTGGAGTTATGCGGATAATTATGATTGTGGTATAGGTATAAACCCCGATAAATTAATAAATGGTTTACCTTTTGTTGAAGTAAATGTAGATACTGCGACAATAAAAAGAATATATTTAGATAAAGAATGTGAACTTCAAGACGGTAGTAAACAACCTTGTGGTTTATATAATAATCCTAGAAATGGTGATCAAGTATTAATGGCCACTGAATTTTTAGATTCTGAATCAGCAGAGATAGAGGTTCTGAATGTTGCTGACGCAACAATTGAAAATCTAAATGTTTTAGTTAAATTAGTTTCAAATATTGCTACAATAAATACATTAACAGTAAATGGAATTTCAACATTTACAGGAGACGCAACATTTAATGGTTTAAACAATACAATAAATAAAAACTTAACAGTTAAAGAACATACAGAATTAGAATTGTTAACGGTAAATGCGCAAGCAACATTTAAACAAAATGTTTTGGCTGAAAAAGATATTGAAGTAAAAGGAACATTGACAGCAAACAACTATAAATTAGGAACAATAAATTCTTCTGATTTAGGCAGAGGCTGTAGTGTACAGAACAGCTTAAAATTATTTGTAGACGGTGATCATTCAGAATTAGCTGTTTGTGCAAATTCTGGTTCTGGCGTTTATAAATGGAAACTAGCAAATGCAAGAGAAAATCAAATTATTGCATTTAAAGGCTCTTGCCCAGAAGGATTTGAAAAATTCTCAGAAGGCGAGGGTAGATTCTTAGTAGGTGCAAACAATAGTGCTGTAGAAACTAATGGTGTTCTAGATCTTGACGCAGACGGAAATGCTGTAACTTATAACGTGGGGGATATAGGTGGGCATTCATTTGTCGCTTTAACTGAGGCTGAAATGCCCTCACACACACATGCAGTTCCAACAATTGAAACAACATGTTCTGGTTCTGATTGTCAAGGTCTTGCAAATTTAAAATCAGGTAATGATACTGTTTGGTCTTACACGAGAGAGTTAAAAACAGGCTCGGCAGGTAATGATTTACCTCATGAAAATAGACCAGCTTTCTACGCTGTTAACTACTGTATATTCAAGGAATTGTAAGAATGATTAAAAGGATTTTAAAAAAAACACTTGGTATAACATTAATAGAGGCATTGATATCCTTATCTCTAATATCAACAGTTGCAATAACAGGTACAAATTTTTATATTGATATTAAGAAAAATGATTTACTTAATATTGAAACAAAAAGAATAGAATCTGTAATAAAGGGTTTGGATAAAAGATTTGAGCTTGAAGGCTATTCTTCATTGTTGTGGCAACAAGATATGTCAGGAAACACAAATGAAGAAGTTGGTAACATTTTATCAAGAGCATTGGTTTCCGAGTTTAATAGAGAGTGTGGATTGGCAGATGGCTGGACACCACAATATGAAGAAGAAAAAGATAAAGCATTGATTGCTTGTGATCTTTTGGATTTTAATGATTCTAGATTTTTCTTTGAGTTTGATTTGAATGTAGATCCAAATAAATTTATAAATTCTGGCGTGTTATTAGTAACATTGTCAGAACCAAAAATGAATGAAGAAGCATTTAAAGAAAACTTAGAAGATTTAATATCTGTAAAATCTAAATTGGATTCAATAATAGGCAGAAGTTTAACAGGTCTAAGAGAAGTTAATTTTGTGGAATCATCTTCTCCTAACAATAAAATATCTCTAATAGAATGTATAGAAGAACCTGAAAAATGCGCAATAAATGCAACTTGGGCAAGATCTGGAGACTTCGAACAGGTGAGAATAGACGGAAAAAATTCAATTTTAAATGATCATGTATCATTTAGAGAAAATACTATGTCAGATCCTTTAATTTGTAATTTATGGACTTTTAATAATGCAACGGGTGAATTTGAATATAAAACTAATGAAAAATGTGGTCTGGGCGTTTATGAAAAACAAGAAACAGCAAGTACTCCTTTTATAAGAATGAGTTCTTCCGAGTTTACTCTGGATGGGATGTATTTAAACTCTCTTTGTAATTCTTACAATGTTGATACAAATGGTTATTTATTTATAGAAGAAGAAATAGCTTGTGGTGTATATGAAAAAGAAATGGACGGTGATACTACAACAGTAGAAGTTGTTACTTTAACAAATACAATGGACGTTAACCAATTAGCGACAATAAAAGATTTAGTAGTTAAAACAGCAACGGCTTCTGAAATAAAAAATAATATATTAAATGTTTTTGGTGATGCAACAATAACAACATTAAAAGTAAATGGTGAGTCAACGTTTAACGCTGATACAAATTTTGGCAATGTTTTGATAAATAAAAACTTAAAAGTAGGTAAACAAGAAAATACAGACGATTCAAAAGTAACAAACTTAAAAACATTAAAAACAAAAAAAGAAGCCACTTTTTTGGATAATATATCTATTGAAGGTGATGGTGTTGTAGTTGGTCAAGTTGACGTATCATTTGAAAATTCAAATATACTATCTACAACAAATAGTAAAATAGGTGATAGATGTAATATTTCTGAAAAGAATTCAATGGTTATTCAAAAAGCAGAAGGTATTGTTATCGTTTGTAAACTAAATGAAAGAATAACAAAAGCTTCTGGTGTAACTACTTATACTTGGCAATCAAATAAAATAGGGGAAATATCTCCATTTAATAATTCTTGTCCTTCTGGTTGGCGTGAACTTGAAGAAGCAAAAGGTCGTTTCTTGGTTGGTGCTGGTGAAATTGAAGAAAAAATCTTAAATAGTGAAATGGTTGATGAGTTTGGAAACTTAGATTATTCAAAAATGTCAACAGTAACTCAAAAATATAAATTGGGTGCAATAGGTGGTAAATCTTACATACAATTAAAAGAAGATCAGCTACCAAATCATGACCATTCTTCACCAAATGTTGATCATGTAATATTGGCAATGGATTCAGCTCAAGGAAAAGCTGGTAATGTTCAATTTAAAGCTCATGAAAATGTAATAGGTTCCGTTAAAGAAGACATAAGAACTCAAAATAGCATTTCTAAATATGACCTACATACAAATACTGCTGGTTCTGACAAATCTCATGAAAACAGACCTTCTTATTATTCAGTGGTTTGGTGTATAAGTGAAGAGCCAGATGAAGAAATTAATGCAAGTATTGAAACTATATTTTCAGATTGGGTTGATTATCCTGCTCTTGAAGGAGCTTGGTATAATATTGGAGATAGATATGACTGTACAACGGAGGTTGAAGAACAATTAAATAACCCTTCGAGAACTCCTTCATCTACCATTGAAAGAGTTAGACATAATAAGTGTAAACAAGATCAAGAAAGAGAAATTATAGAAAGACAAATAAAGTATACACCAGAAGGTAATTTTATAATAAGAAATAAAACAAATGAATTCGGAACAGAATTAAAATCTACTGAGGAAAGAACAATTTGGGTGAAAAGAGCTTGGGTAGAATATCCACCTTCATACACTCCTTGGGTTGATTATGGTTTACCTTTTAATTGTGCAAATGATGGTGTCGTTATTCAACAAGGTGGAAATTATGTTTATAGAAGAACTTGTGATCAAAAAGAAGAAAGATATAGACAACATCGAGAAATAGAAATTGGAACAGAAGAAATAAGAAATGACGGTGATCCAATAAGAGAAGAAAGAACTGTTAGAAAACATGTTTTCCAAGAAGTTACACCTGCTTATGTAAATTGTACTAATTGGGTTCATCACTCTTATTCTGGTTGGTCTCCGAATCTTAATAATTATTATGCAAGAGATTCTATTAGACAGACTAGACAAGAAAAACAAACGAGACAATGTAGCTACTATGGAACAATTTCTACTGGTGAAACAATACAGTATAAGGTAGAGACAGAAATTCGTTTTATTGAAAACGAAAGATACATGCCTGGTAATAAAATTGTATTGTATATAAATGATATAGCAATAAGAGATGCTGCATATACAACAACGGGATATGTTTCGGTTCCAGTATATTCAGACGCTAGAATACCAAACAATGGTATTAATTATTCATTTTCTTTATATAGCGTACAAGGAACTGCGAAAGAATACGATTCAACACAAAACAGCGATATCGGTGCTGCTGGTGACGTTCGTATGTCAACATACTGGCCGAGTGGTGGAGATATAGATAGTTGGGTAAGAGATCCTTGTGGTGGCTGGATATCATATATGAATAGGAACGTAACCTGTAATGGTAAAACAGGTGTTTTGGACGTAGATGATTTAACTGGTGGTAAAGGTGAAAACGTGACTTACCCTAGTGGCGCACCAGAAGGAACATATATGTTTTGTCTTCACAATTATAGTGGCAACGCAAGGGTTCAGACAACAAAAATTTGGTTAGGTAATAATATTACAACTAGAACAAACTTTGGTGTAACATCAGGAGCTGAAAGAGGTTGTTCTCGTGGAACATATATAACTTCTGGCTATTATGACCCTTATGCAAGATACGACATATTTGATTATGAAAAGTATAATTCAAGAAGGGTAATCTCTACAGGTGCAACACAAGTAAACACTAATGTAAAACTTTATGGTGGTAAGCCAAATGAACCAAGAGAGCATTTTTATATGATTTTAAGTAATCCGTCACCTGCACATTTAATTGAGATTAGAGATTCAATGGGAGTTATATATATAAGTAAATAAATAAAAATTTGAGTTTTTTAAAATAAAATTTATTAATAATATTTGATTAGTGTCTAAAAAAGGTATATATTATAAATAATCGAACAGTTAGAATTAGGTGTCTTGTTTATTATTATTTTTTATGGGATATCGTTCTAAAAAAAAATTAATTTATTAGGACTAAATAATATGAAAAAAGGACTTACACTAATAGAAGCAATGATAGCATTAGGAATATCCGCAGCAGTTACTACTGGTGGATTGAGTTATTATAGTGAGCAAAATAAATCGAATCAATTTGAAGAACTGGCAAGTAACGTGACTAAAATAATGTCTGCGGTTGATCAGCGTGTTTATATTGACAAATATGATCCGAATTTATGGCCTAATGTGCTTGCTTACAACACAACAAGACAAACACAAGAATTCTTAAATAGAGAATTGATAGCTAGAACAGCTAATTGCGGAGATTCTTCAAACGGTTGGCAACCAAAAATAAATGATCCGAGTGATTCAACAGAAGTAGATTACAAAAGAAATCTTCAATTGGTTCCTTGTAATGTTTTAGGAACAGCCGTAAATGTCAATGACACATTGACAGCAAATATAAGATTAACAAAAAGTACAAATTCAATATCAACAGTAGATCTTTATCTTTTCTTTGAAAATCAAGCAGACTTTAAAGAAGATTTCATGAATTTAAAAAAATTGGCTCAAAAAACAAGAGAACTTGACGAAAAAAATGTAACTGGTTCACATAATTATAGGTTTGTAGACATGACAAACCCAAACCCGTCTTTGACGTCTTTAACAAATCAAGAATGTTTAAATCTAAATACAAATTGTGCTTTCTTGGCTCAATACCAAGCTGACGGAGAAGGTGTCGAGTATTTAGACGTGACTGGCTCCAACAGTATGATAAATAGTAAAATAACATTTAAAGAAAGGTTAGATGATTTAAATACAATTCAAACTTGTTTTACATATGAATATTCAAATGCGACAAATAGTTGGGTTAGAAAAGGTGACTTAGACTGCGGTATAGGTATAGACCCAGATAAAGGTCATTCTTTTGTAGAGGCTGACGTTTATTCGGCTTCGGCACAAAGATTTAACTTAGATTCTTTATGTGATATGGAAATATCAGGAATAATTCAAAAAGTTCCTTGCGGGATGATGACTCAAAATAACTCAGGTGTAAATGTAGCAGTGGGCGTTTTAGATGAATTACATACAACAGAAGGGTATGTAAATCTTTTGAATGTTTCAAACATTGAAACAGGAACACTTACTGTTGAAGATACATTAATGGTTGCAGGTAACACTGAATTAAATGAATTAATTGTAAATAAAGAGTCTGTTTTCAACGATAAAGTCAGAATATTGGGTGAAGAAAACATAATAGAAAATAAATTAACAGTAAATGGTTCAACAGAAATAGACACATTAAAAGTAACTTCGAATTCTGTTTTTGAAAAAAATGTAAATATATCTGGAACATTAACCTTGTCAGGGGCTAATAGTTTTGTTAAAGCAAACCATCTAAAATTAGGTGTAATAAATAGCACTAGCTTACATAAATATTGTTTTGGTAATAAATCAGATCCAACAGATATACATAATCCAAATTTTGAAGGTGCAATGAAAGTTTTAAAAATTAAAAAAGTTGTTGACGGAGTTGAAGTTTTACACACAGAACCTGTAATTTGCACAACATATACAGATATTAACGGGAATAAAAAAGAACAATGGAAATTGGCAAATGCAAGAGTTGGTCAAATAGCGGCTTTTGATGGAAGTTGTCCAGTTGGATTTACATATTTTGAAAAAGCAGCAGGTCGATTTTTACTAGGAGAAAACAAAACACAGCTTAAAGACTTAACTCCGAGTGAAATAAATAAATTAGTAAATGAAAAAAAAGCTTTCCTTGATAAAGAAGGAAATGTATTAGAGTATGCAGTAGGCGATAGTGGTGGTGAAGCATTCCATACCTTAACAGAAGATGAAATGCCAATTCACAACCATGAAGTTCCAGACATAAAAGCAAGCTGTAGTGGTTCAGACTGCGCTGGTTATGCAATGGCAAAAGTTGGTGCTCGTGGTGATACTGTATGGAGTAATGCAAATGAAATACCAACAGGTCCTGCTGGTAAAGACAAATCTCACGAAAATAGACCACCATACTACGTAGTAAACTACTGTATTTATGAAGGATAATACAATGAAAAAAAGAATTTTAAAAAAATCTGGTATTACTTTAATAGAAAGTTTAATTGCTTTATCATTAATATCCACAATAGCAATTGGTGGTGTAAAAGGATACAGTGAATATCAAAAATATGTTTCTGAAAGAGCGGCAGCAAAAGATATAACAACATTATTGAAAGCTGTTGACACAAGAATATCAATTGACGGATATAGTTATAATTTTTGGACTTCTGGTAGTGAAGCAGAGGGTTTAAGTGAAATTGCACCTTATGTTTTAGAAACATTCATTGCAAAAAACAATAAAATTTGTGGTAAATCAAATGGTTGGGAACCAAGATTAGAATCGGAAAAAGAAAGGGCTTTCATTGATTGTAATTTTTGGCAAACAAAATTACCATTAAATAGTGATTTAAAAATTAAAACAAAAGAAGATTCTCAAGGCTTTATTGAATCTTTTTCTATTTATTTAAATCCGCCTGTATCAAAACCAAAAGAAATATCTGATTACAGAGAAAGATTTGAAAAAATAAGCAATATATTCAACAGATTAAAAGCCAATGATTTTGCAAACAAAAATGGAATTAACAAATATAGCTTAGTTGATAGTTCTGACAAAGTTTTATCTAATTTCGAATGTTCAACAAATAAAGATGATTGTTTGATAAAAGCGTCTTGGGAAAGAGCAGGAGCATTTCAGTCATTAAAAACAGATGGCACAAATTCTATGATATCTTCAAATATTTCTTTTATTTACGATAAAGTTAATTCAGATTCTATAAAAACATGTTTAATTTGGGAAGAAGATCTAGGTGGAAACTGGTCAAGCTCACCAATAGAGTGTGGTATTGGATTATTTTCAATAAAAGGGACTCCTGTTCCTTCAACTGTTCATGTGAATATTGAAGATTCTTTTAACTCTAATGAAAAAATAGTGTTAGATAAAGTATGTAATATTTACAGTAGAGATATGGGAAAAGGAATTGAAATAAATGGTTCTTCTCCTTGTGGTCAATTACAATCAGCAAAACCTAGCCATGCAAAAGGAAGAATTGTTATTCAAGTGGTAGATAGGCAATTTGTAAATAAAATGTTTGTAAGCGAAAATCTTTTTTCAGAATCAATAGAAAATGTTAATATATTAAATGTAGCATTAAATCTATATAATAATTTAAATAACTCAGAAGCAACACTGGAAGACTTGAATGTTTCAGGTGAAGCAGTAATGAAAGAATCAGTAAAAATGCTAAAAGATTTAGATGTAGGTGAAAAAACAACAAGCGTAACTAAAGACATGTTAAAAATATCGACATTAGAGTCTTATGGGGCATTATTTAGAGTTAAGGAAAATGCTTACATTTCAAATGCTTTATTGGAACCAGAAAAAGATAGATATGGGAATTTAGCATATGAAAATATAAATATAGAAGTTTTAGCTGCATTTATGTCAGATCCAATAGACGATATAGTTTTTGAAGCAAAAGCATTTAAATCAGATTTAAATATAAAAATAGGTGACTCTTGTGAATTTGCAGGGGAAAATGAAAAAAATTTAGCAAGAAAAATAACAGTAGGTAAAGAAGGTGTTGTTTTAACCTGCAGAACCAGCCATACAGATCAAACCAAATATACTTGGCAATCGAATAACTATGGTGAAATAATGGCATTTAATGGCACTTGTCCAACTGGTTGGAAACAAGTAGAAGATGTTCATTCAAGATTTTTAATGGGTTCTGGTAAATACAAAGAAGCATTTATGTCAGAATTACTTTATAAAGTAGGTGATAAGGGTGGTGAAACATTTGTTGGTTTAACAGAAGAGCAAATGGCAGAGCACCATCACGCAACACCAAAGTTTGAACATATATGTGATACTTGTCATAGAGGAGTGCCACAAGAAGATTGTCCACCTCCATTTACGTGGTATGCTTATGAAAATAGATGTGTTAACAGCCAAGGTATGTCACATACAAAAGATGGTAGTTCAGTGTTTAGTAATGATTCAGAACGTATATCTACATATGTAGGTGGAAACAAATCTCACAATAATATGCCAAATTATGAAACAGTGACTTATTGTATGTATGGTAAAGGTGACAAAGAAACAGAAGGTGACACTACATTAAAACCTCAAGAACCAAAATGGGTTCCTTATGAATCAATTTATAGCGGTTGGTTAGATGACGACTTCAAAAAATTCTATTCTTGCGGGACTTCGATAAGAGAATATTCACCAGAAGAAAATCTTTATTATAGTAAAAGAGAATGTAAGCTAGATCAATATAAAGAAGAATATGTAAGAGAGAGGGATATAAACTCTGGTAATATAAGAGAAACAGGTGAAGTTCGTTTAGAATATAGAACAATAGAAGAAACTCAAATATGGAAGAGTCAACCTTTTGAATACACAGAATGGGTTGAAACGGGTTCTTTTTATGAATGTACAGAAGAAACAATGTATTATGACTCTGCAAAAGACGATTACTACATGAGAAAATATTGTAAATTAGACTTAGAAAGAACAGGTTCTTGGTATGAGATAGATATTAGATTTGGGGATAAGAGATTAATTCCTGAGTCTGTGTTACAACCTGGTGAAACTCCTAACAATAAAAACCCGTTCAAAGAATATAAAACGGAAATTAGAGAAGTTAAACGTAAGGTTGCGGCTGCTGGATTCGATCCTGATAAAATCAAACCAGAAGATTTAGAAATAATAGAAGGTGATTATGGAACAACTTCTCAATTTAAAATAAAAATAAAACTAAACAAGCCTTTTGAAGAAGACGTTACTTATCGTGTAAATACACAAGATATAACAACAACTTCAATACTATCAGAAACAGAGAACTTGGTCTATGACGAATATGGAAATCCATTTATATCAATTGTTGATAACCCAAATGGTGGAAGATTAATGTTTGACGGTGGTTTCCCTAAATATTATAACAATCAATGGAATGGGGCAACGAAATTCAATGAACTTCAAGATCAATTTATTTTCATGCATAATGTAATAAAATGGATTAGTAACACTCATAAATCAAGAGGTAAGGTGTTAATTTATGGTGACGCAATAGAAGGTCATTCTTATTCTGTTCATGAAAATGCAGGTAGCGATTTCGATACTTCAATACCAAGTGTTATCTCAATAGCAGGTTTTACTCCTATAATAAAAGAAGCTTCTCATCCTGATTTTAATGGTAGTAAATCAGCAAATAGAAAAGTAAATTTAACACTAGAAGAAATGAATAAATATTCTGCAATTGTTGTAATGTCTTCTGGTGGCTGGGATTCTCTTACAAATGAGTCTGCGAACAATTTTACAACGTATATTAACAATGGTGGTGGTGTATATATTATAACTGACCATAGTTATTTCCAAAGAACAGGTAATCAAATATTAAGGAAATTTGGTTCAGAATTTTATGGAACAGTAGATAGACACACAGGAAATGACGCTTATAAATTGCAAACGATTTGGAATAGCTTATCGTCTTCAAGATATGGGAGAAACCATGAATTATGGAACGGAATGAGTTCGAATGATTATATTCATGCAGGTTGGTCAGAAGGTAATGTTAGATTGTTCACTCCTATTCAAGATTATATTGGGACATCAAAAAATTTAACATTCATAGCTGGTGAAATCGAGAAAGAAATAATTGTAACTATAAATGGAGATGACCTTGCAGAAGCAGACGAAACATTTAAAATAGTATTAAGTAATCCAGAAAGTGGTGTTGTCATAGGTAATAGTGAATTGATTGTAACAATTATAGACGACGATAGCGGAGTAAAATCATTATCATCGTCTTGTGGTGCAGATATAAGGAATATATCTGGAACTTGTTTAAAAGTTACAAATACTGCATTTAGTGTTGACTTAGTTGAAGACAGTAATAAATCTGAAAAAATGAAAGGTGATATTAAGATTAGACACAGTGATACAGGTGACACTGTCGTTGAATTAAGTCTTGGTGGATTCAAATTTAAAGAAATTTGTGAAGACAAAAACTATTTAGATTTAATAAAAGAAAACAGTAAGACGATTGTTGAAGGTGTAGATTATCAAAAAGAAACAGAAATTTCTAACATGAGAATACTTTCTAAATCTAAATGGAAATCTTCAAAAACATTAAAAGAAGAATATGTAAGTAAAAATAGTAATTGTGATTTGTTTAAAGACTATGATTACAACATATCAATAGAAGCAGACGTATCGAACATTGAATATAGTAAAGTAGATACTTGTGATGGCGTTGTGAAAGACGGTTATTGTCAAATAACAGAAACTTACAAAGCAGAACTTAGATGTTTGGGTGATTATCACGAATCAGCAGGTTATTGTTTTAAAAACTAAATAAAAAAGCTCCTAGAAAGGAGCTTTTTTTATTTTCTTAGTCTTTTGAAAGAGTTGTGTTGTCTGGGACAACCTTACCTCTTCTAGCACGACTACTATTAAATGGTTCTAGCTCTTCGTCTCTGTATATTTTCTTTTTCTGTCCGTGTAAAACAGGTAGCTCTTCAATAGGAGATAAAGAAACATCAACAATACTCATACTATCATCTTTTAATCTTATTAACTGAACACCTTTACCTTTATCCAATTGTTTAACTTCTTTAACGTCAAAGCTCAATAATCTATAATCAGAAGATAGAATATTCAATCTCTCTCCTTGCTCTGGGTTTATTTCAAGAGCTTTAAAGATTGTTGTGTTTTTGTTAGGTAAAGACATAAAGTGTTTACCAGCTTTATTCTTAGAAACTAAGTTTTCAGCATGAGAAACAAAACCATAGCTATCACTATTAGAGAAAACATAAAGTTTATCTTTGTTTCCGACCATTACGTCAACAACATTTGCATCACCACAGTCAACTAAACTCTTAATATGAACGAAATTATTTTTACCATTAGGTACTTCTGTTGGTCTAATACTATATCCACGACCATTTGTAGCTAAGAATGCAATTTGTTCAGTCGTTTTCATTTCAAGAATTTTTTCTGGCTCATCATTATCTTTAAATGAAACAGTGCTAGTGTCAACATTATGACCTTTTCTCATTGTTAACCAACCTTGCTTAGTATAAATAACAGTAACAGGTTCTTCAACAATAGCGTCAGTAGATTTAGCAACTGCCTCTGTTGCTTCTTCAAGAAGAGTTCTTCTTTCATCTTCATACTTAACTGTTGTTTCTTCAATTTCTTTTTTCATTAAGCTAATAAATCTAGCTTCTGAATTAAGAAGTCTTAAGTATTTTTCTTCTTCTTTTTTCAATTTGTCATATTCTTTTTGAAGTTTATCTTTTTCTAGTTTAGCTAATTGGCGAAGTTTTATTTCTAAAATATCTTCTGCTTGTTGCTCTGATAAATCAAAGAAGTCCATAAGTTCTTCTTTTGGTTCTTCACTCTCTTTAATAATATCAATAGCTTTATCAAGATTTTCATAAACTTTTAAACGACCTTCTAAGATATGAAGTCTTTTTTGCACTTTTGCAAGATGGAATTCAAGTCTTCTTCTTAAAACTTCTTTTCTGTAATCAACCCATTCTTCAATGTATTCTTTTATGTTTGTTCTTTTAGGTGTTTTATTAATATCAACCATAGTTAAATTAATACCAAAGCTTTCTTCTAGACCAATTCTAGAATATAAAAGATTCATAAATTCTTCTGGGTCTTGTTTGCTAGATTTCGGTTCTAAAATAAGTCTTAAGCCACTAGAATCAGAATCATTTTCTGCTTTTGCAAGTATGCTTGTTAAAAACTGTTTGTCTTTCAAGACACTCGCTTTTAAAGGTTTATTTTTACCTTTTGAGTCTTTTTGAACAGGTGGATTTGTTATTTTATCAATAGCTTGTAAAACTTTAGTTATGTTAGAATCGGGCGGAAGTTCTGTAACAACTACTCTCCATTGACCTCTTGCCAATTTTTCAACATTCCAACGACAACGGATCTTAATAATACCTTGACCTTTTTCATAAGCCTCTAGTATTTTTTCACGAGAAGTGATTACTTGACCACCTGTTGCAAAGTCGGGACCTTTTAGGATTTCCATAATTTCAGGAACAGTAATATCTTTGTTATCGATATAAGCCAATGTAGCATCTGTTAGTTCTCTAATATTGTGAGAAGGAATTTTTGTCGCCATACCTACTGCAATACCAAAAGAACCATTTAGTAATAAGTTGTTTAACTTTGAAGGAAGTAGTTTAACTTCGCTCATTGTGCCATCAAAGTTAGGAACAAAATCACAAGTGCCTTCTCTCATTTCATCCAATAAAACATCTTCTGCAAATGGTGTTATTCCTGCCTCAGTATAACGCATTGCAGCCGCACCATCTCCATCACGAGAACCAAAGTTACCCTGTGAAGCAACTAATGGGTATCTCATTTTCCATTCTTGCGCTAATGCAACCATAGCATTATAAACAGAAGCATCACCGTGCGGGTGATATTTACCAATTACGTCACCGACTATACGAGCCGACTTTTTTGGTTTTTCTTTTGATTTAATTCCTAATCCAGTCATAGCGTAAAGGATACGTCTATGAACTGGTTTTAGACCGTCATGCACATAAGGCAATGCACGGTCAGCAACTACCGCAACGGCATACTCAATGTATTTCTGAGTTGAGTAATCCGCTACGTCTATAAATACGTCATCTATTTTCATTTTTTCTCCTACTAAATTCTCTACTATTAATCAAAATCCGCTTCAAAATCACCGTACTTCATAATAAGTTCAGCACGTTGTTCTGCTTTTTTCTTCATCATAAGGTTGTCCATTGCTTTCAAAGTAGAGTCCCAATCATTGACTTCAAGAGTTTCAATTCTTCGGGTGTCCTTACACAATGAAGTTTCATACAACTGTTCTGGGTTCATTTCACCCAATCCTTTGAATCGAAGCATTGAAATATCTTTTTCAAGATCTACACCTTGTTTTTTAAGTTTTTTCATTGCTGATTCTTTTTCTTCTTCATCTAAAACATAAATAGTTTTATTACGATCTTCTTTCTTTCTTTTATTCTTGTAAGTCACATCAATACGATAAAGTGGTGGTTGAATAACTTTAATATAACCTTTCTCTATCAATTGTGGAAAATGTTTCATAAATAATGAAATCAATAAAACCTGAATGTGGAATCCATCTTTATCCGCATCTGAAAGAATAGAAATTGTGTGATATCGTAATTTACTCCAATCTACGTCATCGTGTCTTCCATGCGGGTCAACACCAATTGCAATACTAAGATCATTAATAACTAAGTTTCCAAATATTTTATCTGATTCTAGTTCCCAAGTGTTTAATGGCTTACCTTTAAGAGCCATAAGTGCTTGTGTTTCACGGTCACGACCTTGTTTAGCAGAGCCACCTGCCGAGTCCCCTTCCACAATAAGAAGTTCTGAAAGTGAAGGATCTTTTATTTTACACTCTGTTAATTTATCAGGTAACTTTACAACTGAGCCAGTTTGTCTCTTTTCAATTTTTAAACTTTTCTTAGAACGTGCTTTTGCTTGTTCGATAACTAATTCCGCAAGAACCTTACCAGCTTCAATATTAGAATTCAACCAGTTTTCAAAATTATCACGAACTAAGCCACTAAACATATTAATAACATATCTATTATTTAACTTATCTTTTGTTTGTCCTTGAAATTCAGGGTCAATAATTTTAGCGGATAAGATAAATGCAGCTTTACCCCAAATATCATCAGCAACTAATTTTACATTTTTAGGAATCAAACCATGCATTGTTGCAAATGATTTTAGTGCTTCATATAATCCATTTCTAAAACCCGCAACATGTGTTCCATCACTTGGGGTAGGAATCAAGTTTACAAAGCTCTTTTTAAAACTACGTTCTTGTGTCCAAACAATAGAAAACTCTAATCCTTCACCAACCATATCACTGTAATTATCACTATCTTCACCAACATAATTTTCATTAGTGTATATAGGAGTGACCATATCTTCTGAATCTAATTGTTCAGCAAGATAATCAGAAATACCATTATTGTAGTGCCATTCTTTTGTTTCCATTTCACCATTTTCTAGTTCACGATTAAAAATCAAATGTAAACCAGACATTAATACAGCTTTCTCTTGCATTAATTTCATAAATTCTTTGTAATCAAATTCTGGTTCAGCAAAGTATTTTGCTGTCGGATAAACAGTAACTTTTGTTCCCGATTCGTCTTTAAGGCAAGAACCCACTTTTTGAACAGGCTGAGTAACAAATCCTTCTTCAAAAACAATTTGTCTAACTTCTTTGTGACCTTTATTTTTAACTTCTACAATTAATTTATCTGATAATGCATTTGTCACAGAGACACCAACACCGTGCAGACCACCTGACATACCATAGTTTTCACTGTTAAATTTTCCACCTGCGTGTAGTTTTGTAAAAACAAGTTCGACTGCTGGAATTCCTGTTTTTTCATGTATATCTGTTGGGATACCACGACCATCATCTTGTATTTGAACACTTCCGTCTAATCGATATGTGACAGAAACTTTTGTTGCATGACCTGCCAATGCTTCGTCAAGAGAGTTATCTAAAACTTCTTCAATTATATGATTAGGATTGTCAGTATTGGTATACATCCCTGGTCTCTTTTTGACAGGGTCAAGACCCTCAAGAACGTCAATACTCTGGGAGTTATATTCTTTCTCACTCATTGTTATATTATTTCCTTATTACTTTTTACTATTGTGCGCTACTATATTCTTATTGACTTTTGACAATAATTCAAGTATTTTATACAAATATTTTTTAATTTCAAGAATTATTTTAACACAAGAGGGAAAAATGTCTAATTTTAAAGAGCAAGGAAACGAAAAAAGCCTTAAAAACGAAGAAAATGCAAGTAATAAATTGCGCCCTTTGACCTTTGAACACTATATTGGTCAAGATCATATAAAAGAAGAGCTTCAAGTTGCAATAAAAGCTTCAAAAATGAAAGACGAACAGCTTAGTCATATGTTGTTTTTTGGAGCACCTGGTCTTGGTAAAACAACCATAGCAAAAATCATAGCAAATGCAAAAGAAGCAAATTTACATATCACTTCTGCACCAATTATTGAAAGACCAGCAGATTTGGCAGCAACGTTAATGAGTTTGGAAGAAGGAGATATTTTATTTATAGATGAAATTCACGCATTGAAAACAAAAATAGAAGAATCTCTTTACTCTGTAATGGAAGATTTTACCCTTGATATAAACATAGATAATGGTGGTGGCACAAAATTAATACATTTACCGATTAAAAAGTTTACATTAATAGCAGCAACAACACGACCAGGTAGTATTTCTCAGCCACTAAGAGATAGATTTAATGTAACCCACCAATTAAAATTCTATACAAATGAAGAACTTGCTCAAATGCTTTCAAGATCGGCAGATATATTAGAAGTCAATTTAGATTTTGAAGCAGCAATGGAAATTGCAAAGAGGTCAAGAAGCACAGCACGTATTGCAAACAACCTTCTTGGAAGATTACGACCTTATGCATTGGTAAATAATGAAGCAAAAATAGATAAAGATTTTGCAATAGAAACTTTAGATAAACTATTAATAGATAAGTTGGGTTTAAATGAAATGGATAGAAAAATGTTACATTGTATGCATTATGGTTTTAAAGACAAAGCAGTTGGACTTAAAGCAATTTCTCCATATATATCAGAGGAAGAAAAAACAATTGAATATGTAATAGAACCATTCCTTATTAAAAAAGGTTTACTATCAAAAACAAAAGGTGGTAGAAAATTAACAGAAAAAGGTATTACCTATATAAAAGAAAATATTCCAGAAGAAGATTATTAAAAAAAGAAGGCTTTGCCTTCTTTTTTATTATTAAATTTAAAATATAAAAAAAAGCTGCAATGCAGCTTTTAATTTTTAGTAAGGAATATCCTCTTCTTCAGCATCTTCTGTTACTTGTGAAACGGTTCCTGAATCTACGTCATAATCGTCAGCTTCAACAATTTTCATGTTTCTTGGAATCCATACTGCGTCAATTTCACCAAGTGGTCCGTGACGGTTTTTAAGTAATAAGATTTCCATTTCAGCAACAGCATTTACGTCCATACCATCCATATTCTCACGGAAAGGACAAATAACCAAATCGGCTTCTTGCTCGATCATACCTGAGTCTTTAAGGTCAGAAAGCATAGGGCGACCACCAGAGGCTTCGTTCTTTTCAGCACCACGACTTATCTGTGCAAGACCAACTACTGCAATATCTAATTCACGTGCAATCTCTTTTGCTTCCATTGCGATCATACCGATTCTTTCACTACGTGGCATTTTATCAGCCCCAGGTGCTTTATATGTAAGACGTTGAATATAGTCAATGTATAATACTTGTATATCGTATTTTTCTTTCCAAATTTTAGCTTTTTCTTTTACTTCTTGAATTGAAATACCAGGTTTATCATCGATATAGATAAAAGTATCTTTTTTCATTTTCTCAGAAGATTCTCTAAGAGATTGAAGTTCATCTGGCAACAACTTCTTTGGGTTACGAATTTTTTGTGCGTTAACTCCACTATCAAGAGATAATAAACGTAAAGCTAACTGTTCACTTGGCATCTCAGAACTAATAAATCCACAAGGAACCTTACCATTATATGCAAAGTTTATTGCAGTTGCAGTTTTACCTTGACCAGGACGAGCTGCAAGAATAATTAAGTCACTTTTTTGTAGTCCACCTGTTGTATCGTCTAGTGTTTCAATACCAGTAGGGATACCAGAGTGTTCACCATCAGAATCACGTTTTTCATCAATATTAAAAATTGCAGAATTTAATGCATCTTCTAACGTGTCATATCCACTATCTTCAAACAATTCAATAGAATTAAGTTCTGTTGCAGCTTGTTTTAGGTAACTCAGATCACCATTTTTAATTTTATCTCTAATGGCTTCTGCTATTTTATTTGCTTTAATTCCAATGTTTTGTTCTTTTAAGATGCTTAAATAGTTTTGTAAATGGTTTGTTTTTCCTTTACTTATTTTAACAAGGTTAGGAATAATTTCGTCTTCCCATTTTGAATTGTTTCTTCTTTTGCTCAAAAGCGCACCAACCGCACCTGAGTCAAAGACACCTTCTTCTGATTGACTACTAAAATGTTCTATACCTTGATAAACTTCCTTCAGTCTTAATGTACTAAATAAATGCTCATTAACACCTTCTGGCACTTTTTGATTATTAAGAATTATACTTAATATTTTTTCTTCGATTTTTTCTATTTCATTTACATTTATCTTTGATTTACTTTCTTCTTTCTTTTCTTGTTTTCTTTCTTGTTCTTCAATCATTTGATCAAGTTCATCAACTTCATCATCAAATTCAATATCGTCAAGTTCGTTATCTTTTTTGTAATCGCCTAATTTTCCCATATTAACAACAGCTCCTTTGCAATTTTTTATTTGTTATTTGTTTTTAATTTTTTAAGTTTTGGAAGTTTTTGTGCATCTCTTATGCGCTTCTTCTCTTTGATATAATCTTTTCCATTTTGTGCATCGTCACAATAAAGAATAAATTTCTTTAAATTGGGAGCACTTTGAAAATTAGGATCTTGCAACATTAAGTCTAATCCTTTTGCTATATCTTCTTTTTTAAAAACTAATAAAGCATTGAGCCATATTTCTTTTGCATATGGGTTGTCAAATTGATCAGCAAAGTTCCTGCCATACATACCAATTAACATTTTAAAAAGTGTGTTAATTAATTTAATACGCTCTTTTGGATCTTCATTCATTAGATCCGCATTACTATTTTCTACTCTGTTTTGAACAAACTTGTTAAAAAAGTCTTGATCTATATTATCCATAACCTTTTCCTTTATTTATTTAGATTCTTCTTTATTTTCTTTTAAGATTCTCATATATAGGGGAAGACTTGAATCTTCTTCCTTTTTAGTATCTACTATTTCGTCTTCTACTATTTCTTCAAATTCTGCTTCTACTATTATTTCTTCATTATTTTCTTCAACAATAATATCATCTTCAAAATAAAAATTTTCATTTTCAAATCCAAGATAAATTAATGAAGCTTTCGCTAGACCTAGAGAATCAAAGTTATCAGATGTATAAGAAGTAGACTTATTTTCAAGAGATAAAGTTTCATTTTTAGACTTGTTTTCGATGTTTAATTGCTCTCCTCTCATTGTGTTTTCCAAATGAGATAATCTATTTTCAGCCCAACTATCATCTTGAAGTCGGTCTTCTATTTTAACTGGTTTTGAATCATTTTCAAGTTTTACTTTTTCTTCTAAACTTAAACCTTCTGACTCCTTGATAAATCCTTCGGTATATTCAGCATTTCTAAATATCAATTCTAATGAATTATATTCTTTTTGTCTTGGGTTATGTCCCATATTCCAAGGATTTTTGCTACAACCAGAAATAGCCATACAACACTCTTCTTCTGTATAACTTTGAAGAGCGGTGTTTATATTTTTTCTTCTTTCTTTATCTAGTTTTGTTCTACTACTTTTATTCATTGTAGTGCGCCAGTGTTCAAAAATTCTTTGAATAGAAGCTTCTCGTGCATCAGCAATCTGAATATCTTCTTTTTTATTTTTTTTCTTTTTCTTTTCGGATTTTAGATAAAATTTCTTATCTAAAATATAAAAAACGTGAATACCGTCAGAATCAACGTCAGAACTAAAGAATCCTTCAATGGGTTTTGTTTTATCGATTTCACCCATTAGTTTTCTTTTAGTAATATACATTTTATCACAAGTATCGTCGATATCTATCGTATCAGAATCGTGTGTTAGTAAATACACACATATTTTTAAGATATTTAAAGGAATGTCTTTGTTTAATATTTCCTTTGAAAAGTTTTCTATTGACATTTTAAAAAAATACCTCCTTTGTAATTTTGGATGATTATATTGATAAAAAAAGATATAGTCAAACACTTTTTTTATTATTTTGCTTAACTATATCTTTTATTTTATTATCTTTTAAATTTATTGTTATATGCTAATACCATTTGTTAGTTTTTGAACGATAGAAGAAAAATTATCACTAAAACTATCATCTTCACTATCAGGTAAATCTTCAATATTAATGGTTCCATTCTGAACGGCTTCATGGACAGACAATATGATAGAATCAAGCAAGTCACCTGTTTCCATATCAATTTCTTCTTCCATCTCGTCACCTTCACCACCGTCAAGCATCAAACTTGAAGTAACACTTTTACGAGAAAGCATGTTCCATAAATATCCATCAATTGTATTGTTTGCAACCATATAATAACAAGTTACCAATTCTTTTTGACCATTACGGTGAGCACGACATTCTGCTTGTTGTGCTAATGCAGGAGTCCACGGAAACTCACCCATAACAACTTCAGAAGCAGCAGTTAGAGTAAGACCAACAGAAGCAGCTACTATTGACAATACCGCAACACGGATTTCTGGATCTTTCTGGAATGATTCAGTGTTTTCAAATCGTTTCTCTTTACTGGTAGAACCATCAATCTTCATATACTTAATTTTCTTTTTCTCCAATGTTTCAGAGATCCCGTTTAAGAAATCTTTATGATGTCCAAAAATAATAAATTTGGCGTCACTATCATCTAATTTTTGAGAAACCCAATCACATATATTATTGATTTTAGCCATACCTGTCATTTTGTATGCTTTAAACATGTCGTCCTCTGCACCTTCCGCAGTAGATTCAGCAAGAAAGACTTTTTTAAGCTCTCTTAAATTATTTTTATAATTCTTATAATTTTTAAGAACTCTATATGTGATGTTTTGAGTAACCATATCAACACTTGCACGATCTTCGTCATCAAGTTCTAAATACTGAGTGACACGTCTTTTATCAGGTAATTGGTCAAGAACACCGCCATCTGTTTTTAATCTTCGAATCATTACTTCATCTCTAATTAAATCGTGGAATTCTTCTACACGAGCAGCACCATTAGCTTGGTAAATATGTCGTTTACCCATTTTTACAACCTTACCTTCACAGTATTTAGCTTCAAACTCTTGTTGATTTTTCCATTCTGGATGAAATGGATTTACTGCATTCAGTAATGACCAAGCCTCTTTTGGTCTACTTAAAAAAGGCGTACCTGTTATTACAGCAAGTCTTTTAACTACATGACAAATTCGCATTAATGCTTCTGTTCTTTTTGCTTCTGGATTTTTCATGTTATGTGCTTCATCTATAAGTAAAACACCTTTAATACCAAGATAATCTTTAATCGATTGTTCTTGTTTAATAGTATAATCATAACTGGCAATAGTAATTTTTCTTGAAGGTTTTTGCGTTCCTTTTTTAATTACACGAATATCTTCGTCTTTAATATCAGGAAGCCATTGCATAATTTCTTTTTTCCAGTTAAGAAGTAGAGAAGCTGGTGCAATGACAACCAAAGGCCAATCGTTTTGATAATGTCTTGCCATAGCAATACCTTGTGGAGTTTTACCTAACCCCATATCATCACCTAATAAAACACGACCATTTTTCATAACCATATATTTCAAACCTGCTCTCTGATAAGGATAAAGATCGAATCCTTCTCTAAGATTTAAATATTTGGTATCATATTCAGCGTCAACAGCATACGAAGGGTCTGCTGCTTTCTTTCTTTTACGTTCTTCGATTTCTTCTGCAGTCTTTCCTCTTCTGGATAATCCAAAATCAACTTGCATTTGTTTATCTATTTCAAGTGCAATACCTGCTTCTTTAGTCCATAAAACTAACTGATAACTCCAATTTCTTGGAATTACCCAACATTTCATTTCTCCGTTGAACCAAGCACCTGGCACTTTTTTCACTGTGTCTTTAACTCTATCATTAAATTGAAAATCACAACGGGTGTGATTTTCATTTAAATAAGATAACTTCAATTTTTCCATTAATTAAAATCCGTCTGGTTTGCCGTTAACTTCTTTCTTTATTGTTTTGCATTTAGGATATGCATTACATCCAAAGAACTTTCCATTCTTACCTGATTTTTCTACCAAATACCCGTCTTTACAATTAGGACACTTAAAATCAGACTTTTGAATCGGATTAATAGGTTCTATTTTGTCACCGCCCTTGTCTTTGAAATTCTTCTTACAACCTGAACAGTTCCAGTAAATACCATATTGTCCTTTTTTCCTGATTAAATCTTCTTTCTTACAAGAGAAACATTTGAATTTAGTATCACCTTGTTCTATGCCGCCAGTATCCTCGGCAGGGTTAATTGGTGATATTGTTTCTTCATTATCCTTAAAGTTCTTTTTACAAGGTTCACAATTCCAGTAATAACCATACTTACCTTTTTTCCTTGTTAGTTTATTCTTATTACAAGAAAAACAAGTATGTTCTTCTGTGCCTTGATCAACTTCTTCTGGTATATATATCACAGGAGTAAAATCATTATCCATATAAATTTGCTTACATTCAGAATTCTGACAACGCCAGTAATAAGTATTTTTTTTACTAATATTCCTATGCAGTTTACCTGTATTACAAACTTCACACGTATGTTCTACGTCACCTTGGTCAACTTCTTTAGGGAATAAAGGTTTACCACGATTGTCCTGATAAAACTTACCGCAAGTATCACGGTTCATACAAACCCAGAACTTTTTCTTTGTTGTTTTTGATTTACCACTCCTTAAACCACCATTACAAAGTGGACAAGTGTAAGTGACACCAACAGCGTTTTTAAGAGTACATTTACCAGCTTTAATGTCCTCAATCATTTTAGACAATAATTCTTCTTGACCAGAGACAAACTCTTCTGACTTTAACTTTCCTTCTGCAATAGCTTCAAGTTTTGATTCCCAAAAAGCGGTCATAGCAATACTCTTTGTTTCTTCTGGAGCGTATTCTACTAATGCACGACCTTTTTCACTAGATATAATTTGTTTCTTTGAAGCGTTAATGTAGTTACGTTTCTTTAATGTTTCTAGAACTTCTGGTCTTGTAGCAACAGTACCAATACCCTCCGTACCTTTAAGCATTTTTTTATCTTCTGCTTTTTCAACAAACTTAGCTGCGTTTTTCATTGCGTCAAGCAATGTACCTTCGGTATATCTTGCAGGTGGTTTAGTTTTCTTGCTTTCAAGCTTAGGTTTGGCGTCTGGAAGTTCATCACCTTTATCAACAACAGGTAATTCTTTTGATTCACCTTTTTTACCGATAACTTCTTTCCAACCCGCAGAAACAGGCATTGTGCCACTTGCTTTAAACCTTTCACCTTCACACATGATTTCAATTTTAGTGCTATCAACCTCTGCCTTTGGGTAAAACTGAGCAAGATATCTACGACGAATTAATTCATAAACCTTTCTTTCACGTTCATTTAATTTATCCATATCAAATTTTGCAATATTAGGCACAATAGCGTGGTGGGCAGAAACCTTCTTGCTATTCCAAGCACGACTTTTAATACTTCTATCTGCACGAGAGATAAGGTCTTGTATTTCAGAATTATCAGGGTCAGCAGTCGTCATACTTTCAAATGTTTTATCAATTCTAGAACGCTGTTCTTCATTGATATATTCACAATCGGTTCTTGGATAAGTTGTTGCTTTATGAGTTTCATAAAGTGCTTGTGCAGTTTGTAGAACTTCTGCAGCAGACATGCCAAATTTACTATTACATTCTTTTGACAAACTATCCAATGAAAATAGAAGTGGATGGTCTTCCTGTTTTCTTTTCTTTTCACTGACAGTTACTGTACCAGTTTGACCTTTAACCTTATCAAAGATCTCTTTGACTTTATCTTTATCCAAACATTTCTTTTCTTCTGGATCTAAAAGCTCTTTTGGAACGTCCCAAGCTGTTTTTAATTCTTCACCTTTCTTAGTTGTGAAGAAACAAGACATTTCAAAATAATCTTTTGGTTTAAAGTTTTCAATTTCAAGATCTCTGTTAACAATAAGAGCAAGTGTGGCTGTTTGAACACGACCAAGGGAGAACATGCCTTCAATAAAAGGTCTGTTTACAACTGTCATACCACGAGTAAGGTTCATACCATACATCCAGTCAGCTTTCTGTCGAGTAACAGCAGCTAAATAAAGATCATATGTTAGATTAGCATTTTTAGCAGATTTAATTGCAGCACGAAGAGTCTCTTCATCTTGCGCACCTGCCCAAACTCTAAATCTATTTCCTTTATATTCCATTCTTTCAAGTAGAGAAACGACAATCATTTCTCCTTCTCTATCCGCATCCGAGGCGATATAAACGTCATTAGTTTTACCAACAAGACCTTTTATTATTTTGTATTGTTTCTTTTTATCGCTTGTTATTACGTAATCCCATTTTTCCTTTGGTAAAATAGGTAAAGTATCTAAAGACCAAGTTTTATATTCTTCACCATAATCCTCTGGGTTTAGTGGAGATAATAGGTGTCCGAAACACCAAGTAACAATGTCTCCATTATTACATTCAATGTAGCCGTCTTTTGCACCAGTTTTGGAATGCCCAAGAGCTTTAGCGTAATCCCTCCCCTGTGACGGTTTCTCACATATAAATAACCTCATACTACTCCTTTAAGTATTTTCTTCCTGTAAAATCGAAAACAATCTATCAAACTAATTTTTTAAAATCAAGTTTTTTTTCAATCTTACCTATATTTTTATTATTTTTTAATAGTTAACTTTCTAATATTAACATATATTTTTTTTATTTCCATTTTTTAAAGCAATTAATTGACTTAAAAGCAATATAAAGTAATCTGAAATATAAACAAAAAATTAAGGAGTAAAAGTACCATGAGTGAATTATTTTCTTTACTTATAGAAAATATGAGAACAAATCCTATTCTCGCTTATACATTAGTAATTATATATGGCTGTTTCGTAGGCAGTTTTTTAAATGTAGTTATTTATAGATTACCTATAATGATGACACTTGAATATTTAGGTATAGTAAAAGAAATGACAGAATTACCAGATGATGTAATAACTTCAAAAATGACGAAAGAAGAAAAAAAAGAATATAGTGAAGTGTTGGCAAATAAAGGCATGAATTTAGCTTTACCATCTTCACGTTGTGGTAGTTGTGGTCATAATATTGCAATTTGGCATAACATTCCAGTGTTAAGTTATATTCTTTTAGGTGGTAAATGTGCTTATTGTAAAACTTCATATTCGCCACAATATCTTATCATTGAATTATTAATAGGTGCATTTTGGGCTTATAGTTATTATATGTTTGGATTAACAATAGACTTCTTGTTTTTCACATTAATGTTTACTGCATTAATAGCATCTGCTGCGATAGACATGAAGCACCGAATTCTACCAGATAGTATTACGCTTGGAAGCTTGTTCTTGGGTTTATATTATAATACTAACATTGAAAATCAAATTGTTCCGATTAATGAAGCTGTATTGGGAGCAATACTTGGTTATTTAATTATTTATGGTTTCGTAAAAGGTTATGAAAAGCTGAGAGGTATTGATATCGCAATGGGCGAAGGAGATATAAAACTATATGCTATGGTCGGTGCTTGGATAGGCTATCAAGATTTAGTATTTTTAGTAGTAGTATCAACAGTAATCGGTGTGCTACAATTTATAGCATTAATACCTTTTAAGAAAAAATTAAAAGAATATCAACTCCCGTTCGGTCCTGCGATAATATTATCATTCTTTTTATTTATATATTATCCAGATTTAATAAAATTAATATTTTAAGAAAAAAGAAAAGAACAGACAAGCTGTTCTTTTTTTTGAATTTAATCTTAAAAAGCAACCAAATAAAAATAAAAAGGAAACGAATTGTTTCATGATAAGGCTACGAAGAGAAACCCTTAATAAAAAATAAAAAAAATAAATATTTTAAATAAAGTCAATTAAAAAAAATCAAATTGCCTATTGATAATTTTTAAATTCTCTGTTAGGTTATTCTTCACCTAAAAAACTAAAATAAATAAAATAAAAAAATGGAGTAATAAAAATTGCATAAAGGAAAGCAATATTCTTTTTGGCACAAGTTACCGTGCAACAAAGAAACAATCACGACTTTAATTCCGAGAAACATATTAAAGAAAAAATCATTCCTTGACGAATACAATGTAAAAATAAATTTTTCAATTCTAATGTTTCTTGTAAACAAATTGGTTAATTCAAATAAAAAAGAAAACCTAAATCCAATAATAGAAGTAAAAAGATCAACATTAAGAAATTTCATTGGAAAAAAAATACATTCACAATCAAAAAATCTACTTGATGAACAAGTGGATCTTTTTTTAGAAAAATTATCGACAGCAAAAACAAATACACTTTACTTTGAAAAGAAAACAAAAGAATTAGTCCTTTTCTCTTTTAAAGATTCTTTCTTTCATGAGTTAAAAAAAGGAAATACAGTTTCCTTTAATTTGTTAGACTTTACTTCTATTCGTGGAGAAAAGGCTAAGAAACTATTTCTGAATGTCCTTAATTTTGATATGCGCTTGGAAAATAGATATATGAAACTATCTAATCTTGTAAATTTACTATCTTTAGAATTTAAAAATAGAAAACTGAATATACAGTTTATAAAAAGGGCGTTAATGTCGCTATCAAGGAAAGGATTTATAAAGTTTTTAAGTTATGATGTGAAAAGTAATATTTCGTCGTATTCTTTTAATTATAAATTATCTAGTTTATTACAAAAATAAAGAAGAACTGTAATGCTCTTCTTTGTTTAATGATAATGTTATTATTCCATAACACTAAGTTTTTCTTTAACAGATAAAAGCTTTTCCATGCTTTTATATTTTGGATCATTTTGATATATAAACGTTAATTCTTTTAGTGATTTCAAATGATCTTTTTTACCTAGTGTTTCAAATATCTTAATAGCCTTTTCAACGTTAAAAACAGATTTTTCGTAAAGACCTACTAAATATCCAGCATCATCAATGCCATTTTTATAAGCTAAATGAAGCCACTTAAGCCCTAATCCAGAGTCTTTCATATAAACATGACCTTGTGCGCCTATGACACCATGAAGGTATGTTTTTCCTATAAGGTATTGAGATTCAGGATCTCCTTTTTTGGCTTTTGCTTCTAAATTGTTAATGGCACGAGCTGGTTTACCTTGATATAAAAGGACTTCATTGAACTGAATGGAAGATTTATCTTTTAGCATTGATTTTGTTTTTTGATCTTTGATTGCTCTTTGAGTGAATAATTTATTAGAAAGTTGTTTTAAAGTTATTTTTATGTTGTAAACAATTCTTTCAATAGAGGCTAATTCTCCTTCTAATATTTCAAGAGTTTCAACGTCTAAATCTTCAGCATTATTTATAGCAACGTCAAGTTCTTTAATTAAATCGTCATATTGTTTTCTGTTTTTTTCTAATTCTCTTAATGGTGATTTCATTAGCTAACCTCATCATCGTTTTCATCTTGTTTAAGTTTTAGTGAAGGTCTGTTTCCACTACCCATTTTATTTGAAGCTCGACGTTTATTTTCATTGTTTTGTTTCAAACTTATTTCTGGTTCTGGTTTAACATCCAATGGATTTTCTGTTCTGTATTCTTTTACTTTTGAAAAAGAACTATCTAAAATGTCTAGAACAGTAGAATTAACTTGAAAATCCTCAATGGCTTCAATAAGTTCTTCTACCTCTGAAACTTTCATTTTACCTAAGATATTCCCAGACAATATTGTTTCTTTTAAGCTTTCAACATTTTCTGCTACTTGCTCAAGTTCGTTTTTAAGGGTTCCATTGCCTACTCTACCCATTATATTTTTAGTATTACTCATTTATATATTCCTTGTAAGCTTATTTACTGAACAAATCTTTTCTCAAATCATTTTTTCGTTCTTCACTTAAATCTTCTCTAAGTTTAGGGTATAAACATAGATTTCCTTCAAATAAGTTTTCAAAATGTTTCTTTATATCTATTACTTCACCTTCTTTATAAGGTGCTAGTTCTTTTCTCCACATTTTAACCAATGGATCTAACATAACTTGGTTTTTAGGGTTTGGCATAAGAACTTTTTCGACAATATCCAACCCAACACATCCAGCAACTGCACGAGAGAATGCCGAGTTTTCGATATTAAAATCAGGATTAGCCTTAACGACAGCAAAACATAAAGATTTTGTTTTCTTTTCTAGTTGTATAGGAAAAAATGTTTCAAAATCAGGATCTAGACCTATGTTTTTATAGTGCATATCTATCATACTAAATAGAATAGGTGATAATGTATCTACATCTAATAAAGAATCTAGGTCAAGTTCATGTCCTGCTAAGAAAAATCCTTGGCTATCTTTTTGATAACCTAAGCCACGAGAAATAATCTTCAACATATGCATCGATTTTTCTATTTTTTTGTCTTCTTCATTCATTTTTTAAATTCCTTGTTAATTATCATTTAATTAAATTGTAATTTTCATTGATAATATTATTTAACTTTTCTTTCTCTTATAAAAATATATTAATATCTGGTTTATCAATGTAAATAGTATTTTTATAATTTATTTAAAAATCCATTTCTTAAAATAGAACTACTGCCTACACAGGCAGGTAGTTTCTAATGTTTATTTTCAAACTTAAAATCGATATTAATCGTCAACGTCATCTAAAATAATATCGTTAATAATATCATTCAACATTTCTTTGTTATTTTCACGTTTGTTAAGTTTAACTTGACTCGCATAAGCAGTAGAACGAGCAATTTCCAAAATAACTTTTTCTGTAGACATTGTAGCACAATCATCACTTTGACGGAAATCTTCGTCATCTGTTTCTAGTCCACGTTGAGAGAAATCGTTTGTTAAATCTTTTTCAACTTTTGTTAATCCACTTTGGACACTTTGAATATCAAATTCCATAATCTTAAATGGATTGTATTTTTCACTTGATAAATTACCTTCTTGTTCTTGGTGCGCTTTTTGTAAATAAGCACGTAGATTATCAAGTCTTTTATGTTTATTTGTAATTTGACGATCAGACATCGTTTCTTTTGCGCTGCCACTAACTTTTTCACGAATACTAGGTGTATCTTCTTCGTCATCTAAATCAATAGATTGATCAAAGATTGGTTCGTCATTAAAGTCTTCACTTTTAGTTGTGCTAACATAAACATTATCATCTTTGTCATCATAACTATTTTCTTCTTTATGTATTTTATCAATCGCTTCTCTATCTTCAGTTATTTGAGCGTCAAGAAGATTCTGTCTTCTCATATGACTATATAGAGCTAACATAGCTTTTGTTTGTGGGTTTTTAAATTTAGCAACTTCCTTTTTAGTGCTCTTATTAATTGCAGATAAACCACCATTAACAATATTTAAATCTTCACTAATACTGTCTTTTATGAACGAGTTCACATCTTGTTTACGTTCTTTTGATTCAGGTGTTAAAAAGTCTTGATATGTTCTATTAATTCTGTTATAACCTAATGTAAGTCTTCTAACGACAGAATATTCTGGCATTGGAACACGTAAAAATTTGTTAATACGTTGGTTATCAACTTGTTCTGGGTTAGCATAAAACATTTTCGCACGAACGAATGTATCACCGAAAAGAATATGTGCTTCACCAGCAACTTGGTCTTTAAGATCACGACCAACAATACGAGCTTTAGAAGTAACGTTAGCTTGACCAGAGTCACGGTAGCCACCTAATGTAGATTCTTTATCTAATTGAGTGCCACTACCAACGTTAACACTTGCTTCACCTGCCGCCTTCGTGAAAATCTCTAGCGTCTCGGTCGGGTCCTCTAATTTCATACAAATTTTTACCGCACAGTTAGCTACTATAGAAGCGGCCTCTTCGGCACTACCCTTCTTAAAGGCTTGATAATCCTGACCTGCGAAGATCATTGCGAATCCCAGGGAACGTGCCTGGGCTGGCATCACGGCCGCCCCCTCAACTGCGTAGTAGCCATATTCATCAAATACGGTTACATAAGGGCTAGGAGCGTTTGTAGGCTTTGCCTCAACAACGTCTTTTCTACTACCTTCAACTTTTGAACCAAGTGCTTGTGCCATCATTGCTCTAACAGAAGATACAATGATTTTACCTAAGTTCCCTAATGACTGAGTAGACTTCTCAAGAGCCGGGAGTAGAACAACCAAAATTCTTCTGTTTACAACAACGTCAAAGAAGTCAACCTCGGCCAATTGAGTTTTCATGATGTGACCATAAGTATCTGATAACAAACCAAAAGCTTCGGTGTATTGCATCGTAATGAAACCATGCTGTTCAAATACACCGTAGTCTTGTTCTATCTTTTCATTTGGTTTTGCTGGATCTGGTTTCACATAACCAGGCAAGTTCCAAACATAATCTTGCAAACCATCTTTGTGAACATCAAGAACATCTTCTCTTGCAATTAGCTCTTCTAATTTTTCCAATGAAAAGTGTTTACGTATAGTATTTACGTCAAGCATTATCTTTCTTTCGTTACGAAGTGCAACAAGAACACGCATTAATGCCGCCATGAAAATTGCCGCACGGCCTTTCCACATTCCGTCACCGCCACCAGATGGTAAAAGAGAAACGATAAGTTCGGTAAGTGCATCGGCTGAACCACTGGAAAATGGGTTCATTGTATTTGATAACCTATCAAATGTTTTCTTGGTTGTATCAACAGTACCTGTCATATAGTTTATAAGTAGTAAATCGTCTTCTCTACCCATACGCCTAACCATAGAAAAAACCTTTAAAAACAGAGAGTTGTCACCCTTTCCGTCAACATATATAAAACCTGAAGCATGAATTAAACTATTCATACAAATAGATAATAATGTCTCTGTCTTACCTGCTCCAGTTGTCCCAAATATGAGACAGTGAGTACGAACATCGTCGTTTGCAAACCAAATTTGATCTTTTGACTTCATTTCATTACCATAAAAGGAAATTCCTTTTGCTGGTGTAGGCATGTTTGTTACAGGATGCAACTGATTAACGTCTAATTCACCAGAAGTTTCAGGTTTTTTAAACGGTAGGACAGTAATTTGCCCAGATCTTTTCTTGAAAAAAGGTATGAAAACCACCATCCATATAGATAAGCCAAATGTTTTTTTACCAAGAAGTGTAAGTAAGACCTCCATAGAAACAATTAATGAAATTGCCATTGCAAGCAAAAGACCACCTTCTGCAAACATGAAATCTTTAAATTTTTCTCCGTTAGTTCGACTATCCTTATACATTTTGTTTGGATCGACCTCATTCCTGAAATCGACACCTTGAACAATTCTATTCTTTTTTTGTGCTGCCATTTCAAATCCTTATGAAATATAATATCTTTCATCAATTTAACACACTATAATACTTTTACAAATATTATTGAATTTAAATATTATTTATTAAAAAAATGAGCATTATTTTTTTTTCTTATAAATAAAAAAAATATAGATATTTAAATAAATAAAAAGAACGTCTATTTTTTTCTTTAAATAAGATTTTTTTATTAAATTGACAAAATAATATAATATGAGAACTTAAGATAAATAGAAAACAAGGAAAGTTTTATGAGTAAAGAAGATTCAATAAAAAAGAATAAAACTTCTAAATTACAATACACTTGGGATAAAAAGAAGTTTATTGTTGAAACAATAGAAACTAATAGAAATTTAGATTGGTATATATTTAGATACAAAAGAAATCTAACGATATCATTAATCTTTTCTGTTTTGATATTTATTAATGCTTCTATTTCAACTTATGTGTTCAAGCAAAAGAGTGATAACGTAACAACATATTTAACAGCAAGCTCTGGTGAAATAATAAAGTATAAAATGTCAGACGAAAAGAAACAAAAATTAAACAAAGCATTACAAGACTTAAGAAAAGGAAATTAAGAGGTTTAATAATGGCAAAAAGAGAATATACAGAAAAAGAAAAAGCTATATTAAGAAAAAAGAAAGCTCTTCGTGAAAAAGCCCTTAAAGAAAAGCAAGCAAAAGAAAATAAAGGTAAAGAATTACTAGAATCAGAAAGAATAGAAAAATTAAAATTAATTTCTGACGAAGAAAGTAAAGAAATATCAAAAGAATTAAAGAATAATGCAATAGCTTCTTTCGCAAAATATGATTTTTATAAAGATGGTTATAAAAAAACGCTAGGAATACTGATATTCCTATTTTTGACGTTTTTAGTTTCTTGTTATGCATTAGTTTATGCAAGTATGATTTACAAGCCTTCAAACGCTTATTTGCCTGTTGATGAAATGGGTAGACCTTTCGAGCCGTCTAAATTAACAGAAGCAATCCATACAAAATCAGAAATAATTGATTTTGCTTCAGAGGCATACAGAAAAATGTCTGATTATAATTATGTAAATTTAGATAGGGGTTATGTTGATGACCTTCGACCATTTTTTACAGAGAAATCATTAGCTAAATATAAGAAAGAATTTTTAAGTAGCAATGAACCTGTTTATGTTAGAAAAAACAACATGATTGTTCAAGGTGCTTTATTAAATGGTGCAAGATTTGATAAAGAAAGAACAGAAAAACTTAAAAAAGAATCAAGAAGAATGGCTTGGGTGGTAGAATTAAATACAATAAAAATTTATCAAACAGGTAATAAATATTATCAAAAAAAATTCAAAACTTATATAAGAATTATAAGAGTAAAAAATGAATTGAATCCAAAAGGAATTGCTGTTCATAGTGTTGTTGAAGTTGAAAAAAAATAAGGTGATTTAGTTATGGATATAAATATAGACAAATCAAGAGAACTTCTAAATAAGACATTAACAATATCTATGGTAATGTTGGTTTTAACTTCCTTATTGTTATTTGGATATTTTAAATTTGGAGAAAGTAAGTTTAAAACAAGTAAAAAATATTACAAAGTTTATGCAACTGAACAGCCAAAGATAGTAAGGCTAAAACCACAAGACAAACCTTTAACAAATCCAGATAGTGTTGAGGCTTGGCTGAGAGTGGGGTTTTTAGATTTATTTAAAACAACAAGTTTAACATATAGAACAAAAGAAAGATGGAGTATGTTTAAAGATTACTTTCACCCTTCGATAGCAAAAACAATGTGGAATCTTGATTTAATAAGAATGAAAAACAATTATATATCACAAGGCTACGAGATAATAAATCCAGCAATAAGAAGGGAGCCAAGATTGCTTGGTGTAGCAATAGATGGAAATGGAAATCAAATGTGGAAATATTTTTTTGAAGTTGCAATTGAAAGTTTTTCAGGAAATAAAACAAATTCGAAGAAGGAAGTTTTAAACATTATAGTTGTAGTTAAAGAAATGAATAATAGTGATAACTACAAAGGAATAGGCATAGTGGATATTAAAATAAAGTAATAAATAATATCAATTTTGATTGACGATTTTTAAAATGTGTTATAATAAAAAGAGATGGGAAAATTATAAATGGAATTTTGTATGAATAAACGAATATTAAGTACAGCAATATTGTTGGCAATGGGCTTTAGTTCACTGTCTTTTGCTGCACAGAACAAAAAAGCAGAGGAGCCTTTAAGATTAAGTGATGATAGATCTGAACTTATTAACAAATTAACAGAAGAAAGGGTTCTTGAAGAGGTATCACCAACATCTCCTGATGAAGTTAGAAGAATTAAAAAAGAAGCGTTGGAGAATAAAAAGGCAGAAGAAGAAGCTCCTTATGATCCTACCCCACTATTTAGAACAATCGAAGTAAAATCAAACAACTCTTCAAAAATGAGAGACATTTATCTGTCTCCTAATTACGGTACAACACTTGTATTTTTGGATAAACAAGGAAATTATTGGCCTATCGAAAGTTATGTATTGCCATTACCAGAAGAAGTAATCGCAAAAGATATTATTAATACAGGTGTAATGGTATTAACTCCAAAAAAATATTCAACAAAGGGCAACTTAATCGTAATGTTGAAAGATTCAAAATTACCACTAATGCTTACTCTTAATGTAGGTACTGATAAAATAGATTATAAAACAGAATTGAGAATAGACGACTATGGTCCTAACTCACAAGTTATGGTTTATGATAGCAATATGAGACCAAATATCGATGTTGATTTATCTTCTCAAAGTGTATTTCCAAAGAAAGATAGAACAGACCTTCTTCATGGAATTACACCAGACGGATATAAGCAAAGAGAAACAAATAGTGATTTAATTGAAGTATGGACGAAAGATAAAGTCATGTTTATAAAAACAAAACAACAATTGCTTTCACCTGGTGTTTTAAGTAATGGTGATCAATTTAATATAATGAAAGGATCGGATGGTTCTTACTTATACACAACCCCATTTATGTCTGATATTTTATTATCAGTGAATGGAAGCATAGTACCAGTAAAAGCAAGATAATAGAGGTTTGAAATGTCGGATATAAAGAAAGAAAATAATGGATTAGGAAAAAAAGCTAAAATAGCAATAGCAATAGCGGCAATAGTTGGTGCTTCTGCTGTTGGTGGTTATATGTTTTTGGGAAGTTCAGAACCTGTAACAGTTTCTGCTGGAAAGGTGAATGTTGAAAATAGAGCAAAAGCTAAACAAACAGAAGTAGGTGTTTTAGATATTGAAAAAGTTGACCAAGAAGCAAAAGAAATTAAAGAAGAAAGAAGAGAAAGAAAAGAAGAAAAATCTCTTGAAAACAATAAGACTCACATTGGTGGAATAGACTCTACAACAAAAGGAATAGAGTTAGGTCCTGACGGAACTTTAAACATTGACGAAATAATCAGTGACCAGAACAAAAAAGACTTGACTTACTATGAACCAAAAGATACAATAAGTGATCTTTTAAACAAGGACGAAATAGCTTGTTTAAAAGATATGTTGTCTGATTGTGGGACTTCTAAATCTGAATATGACGAATTTGGATTTGACGCACAAGGTTATGATAAACAAGGATATAATCAACGTGGTTTTGACCGCCAAGGTTTTGACCGTCAAGGTTTTAATGTTAATGGTCTTGATAGAGGTGGAAGAGATAAAGATGGATTCGACAATAAGGGCTTTAACTTCGAAGGATTCGACAGAAGAGGTTTTAACGAAGAAGGTTTTAATAAACTAGGATTCGATAAAAAAGGTTTCGATTCTGAAGGTTTTGACAAAAATGGCTGTAACGTTGACGGTTTTAATAGGCAAGGAAAACCTTGTACTTCTCATGAAGAAATGAAGAAAGCTGGCTGGGGAGCAGACGGAAGAGACGCAGAAGGTTATGACAAATTAGGTTGTGATGTTAATGGTCTTAACAGAAATGGAAATCCTTGTGGAATCTATGGAGAAGATGGTTATGACGAAGAAGGTTTTGACAACAAAGGTTATGACAAAGAAGGGTACGATAGGCTAGGTTTTAATAAATTTGGTTATGATAAAAATGGCAGAGATGCTGACGGTTATGATAAATTCGGTTGTGACGTAAATGGTCTTAATAAACTTGGTGAACCTTGTAGAGAGTTTAACAAATCAACAGGCTTAGATTCAGAAGGTTACACAAGAGAAGGTTACGACTTAGATGGTTATGACAGAAAAGGTTATGATAGACAAGGTTTTGACAGACTAGGCTTCGACCCAGATGGTTACAACAAACAAGGTTTTGATGTTAATGGATTTAATGCTGAGGGTTTTGACAAAGACGGCTACAATAGACAAGGCTATAATGAAGCAGGATTTAATCGTGCAGGATTCAATAAATTTGGCTGTGACGTAAATGGTAAATACAAAGACGGAACAGATTGCCCACGTTATGACGAAAATGGTTTTGACCCAGAAGGTTTTGACAAAGACGGATTTAATGCTCAAGGTTTTAATAGAGCAGGTTTTACAAGAGATGGTAAAACGGCAAACGGTTTTGACGAATTTGGTTTTAACGAAGAAGGTTTTGATAAGTACGGAAGAGACAAATTAGGTTTCAATAAAGAAGGTTTTAATAAACTTGGTTGTGATGTAAACGGTAAATACAAAGACGGAACAAATTGTCCACGTTATGACGAAAATGGATTTGATCCAGAAGGCTATGATAGAACAGGTTATAACGCTGATGGATTTAACCGAGATGGATTCGATAAAAATGGATTTAATCGTGAAGGTTATAACATTGAGGGTTTTGACAAGGACGGTTTTAATAGAGCAGGTTTCAATGCAGAAGGTTTTGATAAAGAAGGCTATGATGCAGAAGGTTACAATGAAGACGGTTTTAATAGAGCAGGATTTAATAAATTCGGTTGTGACGTAAACGGTAAATACAAAGACGGAACAGATTGTCCACGTTATGATATCACAGGTTTCGATCCAGAAGGTTATGACAAAGAAGGTTACAATTCTGATGGATTTAATCGTGCAGGATTCGATAAAAACGGATTCGATAAAAACGGTTTCAATGCAGAAGGTTATGACGTTGATGGTTTCAACAAATTTGGTTATAACAAAAGTGGTTTCAATAAAGCAGGATTTAATAAATTCGGTTGTGACGTAAATGGTAAATACAAAGACGGCACAGATTGTCCACGTTATGACGAAAATGGACTAGATCCAGAAGGTTATGATAAAGAAGGCAGAGATAAAGATGGTTTTGACCGTGCAGGTTTTGACGCTGAAGGATTTAATAGACTAGGTTATAATGCCGAAGGTTACAATCGTGCTGGTTTTAACAGACTAGGATGTAATGTAGACGGTAAATACAAAGACGGTTCTGAATGTCCACGTTATGACGAGAATGGTTTCGATCCAGAAGGATATAATGAATCAGGTTTTGACCGTGAAGGTTACGACAGGACAGGATTTAATAAATTTGGTTGTAACAGACAAGGTAAAGACATGTTTGGTAAGCCTTGTAGTCAATACGACGAAGAAGGTTTTAATCCTGACGGATTTGATAAGTATGGTTTTGATCGTCAAGGTTATGACGTAAATGGCTGTGATAAAAATGGTATTAACAGAAATGGTAAAACTTGTATTAATAGCCATAGAGTTAAATTAACAGCAGCAGAAAAACTTTACTATGAAAGAATTAAAAATCTTAAGTTAGCTAAAGCGCAAGAAATAGCTGATTCACTTAATGCAGGTGCGTTACTTCAAAATGGAGTAGAGATAACACGCTCTGTTGATAGATTACCAGAAGAGGAAGTTCCTACAGAACAAGGAAATGTTCAAAATTCAAATGAAAATGAAAATGAAAATCAAATAATGCCAATCTATGGAGAAGACATATCTAATGAATCTGAAACTCAAAATGTGACTAATTCAATAATAGAAATCCCTACTGGTTCTTCTGTATATGGAACATTAATGTCAGAATTAAACTCAGACTACTCAGGTATGGTAAGGGTTCAAGTATTGGCAGGACCTTTGGCTGGTGCAATATTTAATGGCACATTTGAAGTTCCATTTATTGACGATCCATATAGACCAAGAGATCAATTGAGATTAAAATTAGACACTATGGTGTTCAAGAGAAAAACATACTCTGTTGATGCAGTGGCTTTAGATACAGCAACACTAAGAGACGCTATTTCAAGTAGTGCTGATTATCATTACTTAACTCGTTGGGGTGGATTCTTCGGAAGTGCATTCTTGAAAGGTCTTGGTCAAGCAGCAAGTGGTAGTGGAACAACAGCAGACGAAAATAATAATGTAATTTCTAATCCAGTTACTGATATTGAAGAACAGTTAAAAGTTGCACTAGGCGAAGTAGGTGACATGTACTCTGAAAAAGCAAGAGAACAGTTTGATAGACCACCTACTGTAGTTGCAGAACGTGGAAAAACAGTTATGATATATTTTAACACAGAATTTAATGTAGAAGATGGAACTTTCCCAGTCTTGTTTGAAGGCGAAGATGGAATAGAATTAAGGTGATATAAATGAGTAAAGACGATTTAGAAAACGAAAATTTAGATTTTGATGATGAGTTGGACTTCGATATTGAAGCAGAGGATTCTGCTTCTTTATCAGACGATGATTTAGATTTAGACGATTTAGAATTGGAAGACGATTTAGAATTAGACTCTACTGAATTAAGTTTAGAAGAAGATGATCTGGAATTAGATGATGACTTAGACCTTGAAGATGACTTGGAAATAGATGATTTAGACCTTGATTCTGAATTAGAAATAGACGAAGAGTTGGATATGGATGATGACCTTGGGTTGGACGATGATTTAGATATTGAAGAAACAACTTCTGCTTCTGACTTAGATGATGATTTAGACCTTGATGACGAATTGGATATGGATGATGACCTTGGGCTGGATGACGATTTAGATATTGAAGAAACAACTTCTACTTCTGATTTAGATGATAATTTGGATCTTGACGACGAATTGGAGTTAGATGATGATCTAGACATTGAAGCTTCATTAGAAGAAGATTTCGATGATGAGTCATTAGAAAAAGAGCTTGAAGAAGTTGACAATTTAGATATTGAATCTAATATAGAAGAAGAGTTAGAAGATCCTTTATTTAATGAATTAAATGAAGATGAAGATTTAGATGAGTTAGACGAGCTTGAAGACGATTCAATGCTTGAAGAAGAAATAGAAGATGTAGATCTATCTAACCATGACGATATCGAAATGGAAAAGGACAAGGAAATGAAGAATAAAGATTTGATAGCAGACGATCAAATGGAAGAACAAGCAGTCGAAACACCGAAGAAGTCAAATAAACTACTTTATGGAATACTTGGTGTATCAGCATTAGCAACAGCAGGTGGTGGAGCATACTGGTATTTAGCGAATGGTGATATGGATTTATCAGATAATCAATTTAATGACTTCGAAGAACCAAAACCAACAAATATAGCTGCTTCTGATAAAGAAATGGAGAAGAAGTTAAAAGAAATGGAAGCTAAATTCCAAAATAAAATTTCGGCTCTTGAAAAACAAAATGAAAAACTTAAAGCAAGTAGAGATGCTCAATCTCAAGATATGAAATCTTTTGATGAAAGACTTCAAAATATCTCAGCGAAGAAGACTTCAAAAGGTATTTCTGAAAGAGATATTAACAATATCGCAAGAATGGTTGAAGAAAAGACAAAAGAAAGATTGGAATCTTTTGAAAATAGATTCGATGAACTTGAAAAAGGTGTTCTTAAAAATGAAGAAAACATCAAGAAAACAGTTAAGGTTTCTATCACTGCACTAAAAGAAGCAAAAGAAGCTAGAAAAGAGCAAAAAGAAAATCTTAAAGCTCTTCAAACTCAACTTGATAGTTTAAAAACATTCAGCGCAGAAATCAAGTCTGATAAAGTTGAAGTCACTCCTGAATTAATGAAAAAACTTGAATCTTTGGAAACACAAGTAAAAGAAATTAAATCAGAGAAAAAAGCTAAAACTAAAAAAGTTTCAATTCCATTGGAAGTTGAAATAACAGATAAAGCCTACATAGCAGAAGACTCAAAACCAGTTAAGAAGAAAGAAGTCGCTGTAACTCAAAAAATATATTCAATGGTGGGTCTAGCAGACGATACAGTGTATTTAAGAGACCAACAAGATACTGACGAGATATTCTCATATTCAGTTGGTGATAGTTTAGACGGTTATGGTGAAATTTTATCTATATCAAAAGAAGGTAAAATTAAAACGGAAAACGGATATGTAAAATATCAACAATAAATAAAAAGAAGGCATAGCCTTCTTTTTTTATTTTATTAATTTTCTTGACTTTAAAAAAATAAGATTATTTAAAATTCATATAATTTTAAAAAAATAGTGATATTTTTTTTTATAAAAAAGTAATTTATAAAAAAATAATAAAAAGACATATATTCTTTTTTCATAGTAAATAATGGAAAAAATGGTTTTTTGGTATTTGACACATTATTGTGCTATGGTAAAAATATAGAATAGGAAATAAAATAAGTAAGGAAGCTTATGTCAATAAAAAGATTAGTATTGTTGCCATTAACACTACTATTAATAACAACCCCTGCACTTGCGGCTGACGATACTGCCTTTATAGCAAATAGAGCAGAACTAATAGCAGCTTTATACGGTGTAGTAACATCGTTTGCAACGTTATTAGGTTTGATATTAATGGGTGTTGGTGCTCATAAATTAAAAAGAAGAGCAGAAAACCCGAATGATCCAAAATCTTTTCCTTCTTCAATTATAGTTACATTTATAGCAGGAGCACTTATGTTTAACTATTCAATGACTTCAAACACAATGATATCAACATTATTGGGAAATAATTCAGGACATTGTTTTATGTTTACAGACTCTGCAAACACGAGACTAGAAGAAGCAGCAGTAAATACAGATTCAACAATATCAGACTCAGGGACATTAATAGAGGATAATTGTTGGGATTCAAGTTCTTCTTCTATGGTAGGGGATATATCAAATAAATTAGATGAAATGTCACCAGGCAAAGGTGACGCATTTAGGAAAAATGTGGATGTAATAGTGGGTTTATTCCAATTATTCGGTGTTATTTACTTAATAAAGGGTGTTTATTTATTAAAACAAACCTCAGAAGGAAACGGAAGAGAAGGTTATGGTAAGCCTTTAATAACAATGATAGCGGCAGCATTGGTGATAGATTTACCTCATACATTAGAAGTAATTAAAGCAACAATAGACTATTTAGGATTCAGTGGTGGTTAAAAAATGAAATTAAGATTATCAGTAACACGAGACTTTAGTTCTCAATGTGAAGAAAAAGAAAAAAATGAAATTTTAGAAAAACAAAAACACAGATGTAAAGCTTGCTCAATAAGTATAAAAAAATATGCAAAGTTTGAAAAAACAAAAGAAGGTTATGTAGGATTATGCTCTGTTTGTCACTCTTCTCAACACCTAGAAACATTGCCACAAAAAAGTTCTGGAAAAATAATAATGTTACCAGAAATATCTCAGGTAGACTTAATAGCTCTATCAAGAATGATAATGTTAATAAAAAGATTACCTTCGGAAGAACATTCAGAGGATATGGATAGTGCAGGTTTAATACATATGTTATTAAATGAAGCAGGTCAACATGCAGAAAGTTTTTATGCTAGTGGTGCTTCAGATGTAGAATTGGTTGCTCAAATGTTAAGTAATCAAACAGATAAAGCATATGAAGAAAGAGAAAAAGGTTTATATAATATGAAATGGTTGCCTGATTATGAATATTTTAAAAAAGAAATGGACTACTGGTTTAAATTATTAATGGAAAATGAAAAATCAACATATCACCCAACAAAATGGGAGAACCTTCATAATATGTATTTAAAAAACAATAAAGGGTAACTCAAGAGGTATTTATGGAAATAGGTATATTACTAGTTGACGGAAGAAACAGAGTAATGGGTTATAGTAAACAAGAAGGGTTCTTTCGAAAAGAATCCTTTTCTATTAAAGACTCAGAAGATTACATATCATCTAATACAATTTGGTTTTCAAATTTAAAAGAAACAAAGCCAAAAAAGAAAAACATTAAAACTTCTGGTTACTTTGGAATTGAATTAGAATCTCTTTTTTTAAATAAAGGATATGTATTAAGTAAAAAAAATAAAAAACATGTATTAAGGTTGATGTCTGAATCGTTAGCAAAAATAATTTATAATTTTATAGATTTAAATAAAAATGTAGAATTGGAAAAAATAAATAAAACAGAAAAAGCAACAAGAATAAAAAAACGTTTTGAATCAATTTTATTTTCAGAAACCTATAAAGAAGCATTGCAATCATTAGGAATAAAAGAAGAAAATATTTTATCAATAACAAAATACAATGATAAAACAAAAAATAATGAGTTGGTTCATTCTTTTAAAAAAGAAAACAATCATAGAGAAAATTATTCAAACAAATCTAAAAGAATCAAAATAAACACATTAACATTAAATTCTTTTTCTGGTTTAAGAAATATAAATTTACATTCAATAAATAACTATAAATGGTATAACATATCAAATTTAAAAGATAAAAAAACAATAGACACATTATTAAACAGAAGTGATTTAATGTTTCTAAAAATAAAGATTGAGGTAAAAAATGAAGTGAAAAATGATTTGCCTAAAATATTATTAAGGTTAAATTTCAAAGAAATCATTGTAACAAAGGAAGAGTATGATTGGTATTTGCTCCAAAACTGGTTTTCTATAAAAATAATTTCTTGTGTCCTATTAAAACCAGAAACATTAGAGTCATTGAGAATAAAAAGTAATAAAAAAAGACTTCTTTTAAAAGCAAAAGAAGAAATGGACTATAAAAACTATGAATTGAGAAAAGAAGAATTATCAATATTAAATAAAAAAAATGGAAAAGTTTATGCTTTTAAAATAGAAGATTTTAAACAAACAATTGACGAAGAAATAAAGCTTTATCAATCGGTTTCAAATATAATACCTTTTAATTATTTGCAAATATTAATATTAAATGATAATTTTTTATTAAATGAATGGATAAAAAGCCAATTAATTGTAAGCACTTTAAAAATAGTGAGAGATTTGTCATTAAGAGAATATGATATTATAGAATATGATCATGAATCGATTACAATTGGAATAGAAAAAGGTCAAGAAAAAGAACTAAGAAAACACCTAGAAAGATTAGAATTATTTTATCCAGCAGAATTATTATAAAAGGAGTTATTAATAATGAGCATATCTTCAAACTTAATATCAGCAATTGATAGCTTAATATATGCATTTAGAAAAGGAACAAAGATGTCGTTAAAAGATTATTCAGATCTTGAAACGATATTAAACCCTACTACACTAGTAGCAAAAGACGGTTCTATGGCTACTATATATGAAATATATGGTTCTAAAAAGTTTATAGGAGAAGAAGAAATTCTTCTTCTTGAAGAAAGACTTTATGGAACATTAAAAACAGGTCTTCAAAAAGAAGGTCAACAATTACAATTTGTATTCGTTAGAGATAAAGACAGAATCAAAGAACATATAAAACAAACATTAGAGCCATATAGAAAAGCAGCTAAAAATTTACAATTAGAACTAGATGATATGTTTACTTCAAAAATAGATCACTTAGCAAATTTTTGTTCTTATGAAGCTGGCTATATGGTTGTATGGTCAAAACCAGAGTTAATAAGAGAAAGTTTAAAGCAACAACAAGAAGAAAATGCAGAAAGAGCTAAAAAAGCCCCGCTTTTTGTTGACGCCCAAAATATTATCATGGAGTATGATAGATTAGAAACAGCTCACTCGGCAATTTGTTCAACTATCGAAAAAGCATTTAAAAAGGCTGAAATAAATATCGCAAAGCTAAACGTAAGAAAAGCACTAAAAGAAGTTAGAAATGCAATAAGTTATGAAAACACTGCAGAGGATTGGGAGCCATCGCTACCTCTTCAAATAGATGAAGATAAAGATATAGAAATAACTCTACCAATGAATGACAAAAGAAGATTTAGACAAGGAGAAGAAGATGTGTCTTCTTTATTATGGTCTTCAATATCAGAACAAATTTTCCCAACCTCAGTAGAAGTTGTGGATAATAATGTAATAAAAATGGGTTCTAAGTATATATCTTCATTATACATGGATATACCACCGCAAAATGTCATGCCATTTTCAAGTTTACTAGATTCAGTGGATTCTGATATTCCATTACAAATATCATTTACATTAGAATCAGGAGGATTGAATAAAGAAAAAATAAGAGCGATGGCTGCTTCAATTCTTGCGGTAACAAACTCAGGTAATAAAATGGTTCGTGACTCTATTAATTACTTAAGAGAATTAGAGCTTGAAGGTGAATCTATTGTAAGATTTTCCGTAAATGTAATGACTTGGTCGGAAGATACAAAAGAACTTAACGTTAGAAAACAAACATTGAATAAAAAGTTGCAAAGTTGGGGTAACTGTAATATCGCATTTACTAATATAGACCCAATAGAAGGTGTTTTATTAACAGTTCCTGCTGTAACAAAGAAATCATCTTCTGCTACCTCATTAGCACCGCTTTTGGATATAATAAAAATGCTACCACTAACAAGACAATCTCATGTATGGAAAGAAGGTTCTGTTTTGTTTAGAACTCGTGATGGTAAATTGTTTCCATTTCAGCCAGGATCGTCATTGCAAAACACTTGGAACGATTTGATATTTGCGACTCCAGGTTCTGGTAAATCTGTTCTTATGAATGCGATGAATCTAGCTTCAATTATTCAACCTGGCGCTTCGGAATTGCCATATATAGGTATATTGGATATTGGACCTTCCTCTATGGGTTTGATTCAACTGCTAAGAGATGCATTACCAGAGAGACTAAAACACTTAGTGTTGTATGAAAGAATTCAAAATACGCATGACTATGCAATAAATATATTTGACACATTGTTAGGTTCTAGACACCCAACACCGTCTCATAAACAATTCCTACAAAACATTATAACATTAATAATGACACCAGCAGGAGAACAAAAACCACCTTCTTCACCAGAAGCAATGGTTTCAAAAATTGTAAAAGCTGCTTATGAAAGATTTGAAGATAGTGAAACGTCGTCACCTAAGAAATACTCAATAGGTATAGATTTTGAAGTTGATAAAAAACTAAGTGAATTTGGTTTAAAAGACGCAGACGAAAGAAAGTTGTCTTGGTGGAAAATAGTTGATTTCTTATTTGATAAAGGTGAGAAAAGATTAGCTGCAAAAGCACAAAGATACGCAGTTCCTGTTTTAGAAGATTTGATAGATGTCGCAAGGTCAACTAACTCTATTAACTCCATGTATTCTAAACCAGAGGCGGAAACTTCTGAGTCGATGATTGATTTATTTAACAGATTGATAACAGAGGCAATAGAACAGTTCCCAATGCTTTCTATACCAACAGTATTTGATTTATCAGAAGCAAGAGTTATTTCATTAGATTTAGACGAAGTGACAAAAGGTGATGATGCTGCTTCTGCAAAACAAAATGCAATTATGTTTATGCTTGGTAGATATATAGTAGGTAAAAACTTTAAAATTTCTGTTGATGAAATTAAGAATAGTGTTAATAAGAAATATATGAAGCATCATCTTCCTATTGCTAAGAAAAATAGAGAAATTAAAAAACGTCTATGTATTGACGAATTCCATAGAACACATGGTATCCAAGCAATAAGAAACCAAGTTAAGACTGACCAAAGGGAAGGACGTAAATGGAACTTGCAAGTAACGTTGTCTTCTCAAATGTTAGGTGACTTTGGTGATGACATGAGAGACTTAAGTTCTGGTATATTCATTATGAGTGGTGGTGAAGAATTAAGCAATTCTTTGGCTAAAAAGTTCTCTTTAAACCAAGCAACAAAAGATATGGTAAAATATCATTTGAATGGTCCGACTTCTGAAGGTGCTCCATTTGTATTTAACTGTAACACTAAGACAGGTAATTATTCTCAATTCTTATACTCAACGTTAAGTCCAATAGAAATATGGAGTTTAACAACAACTGCAGAAGATGCAGCGTTAAGAGATAGATTAACAGAAGAGTTGGGTTCTTCTATGGAAGCAAGAAGAATTTTAGCAAGTGCATTTAAAGGTGGCACTGCTAAACCTAGAATAGAAAAGATTGCGACGACTAGCACAAGTATAGAGGCGACAAAAGATCCTTATGGGTACTTAATAGAGAAACTTAAAAAGAAATATGATGTATTCTAATATACATAAAAAAGAAGAGATCCGTTCTCTTCTTTTTTTTATAGTTTAAATCAGGTAGATTGTTTTGACAAATAAAGCAAAAGATGATTATCTTTTTAATATAAGAGGACTTTTATAATGATTTTAAAATTTTATAGAATTTTATTCGCATTGATCGTTGTGACTTATTTGATCGCTTATTTTAACATAGATAAAACGAAAGAGATTTATTCTTGGCTCCATTTTAAAGGAACTGTATATAAATTAGAAAAAAAGTATAGTGATTTACTTTCAGAAATCAAATTAAAGACCAGCTTGTATATTTTAGCTAATAAAGAAAAAAGAAAAATTTTTGTTTATGCAAAAGCAAAAGATGAGGAAAAACATTCTTTGGTAAAGATTTATGATTTTACTTCTTTTAGTGGAAAAGCAGGTCCTAAATTAAAACGTGGAGATAGACAAATACCAGAAGGAATATATAAACCCGTATTTTTAAATTCAAGAAGTTCTTATCATTTATCAATAGGTATTAATTACCCAAACAAATTTGACAAAGAAAAAGGTGCATTAGAAAATAGAAAAGATTTAGGGGACGAAATTTTTATACATGGAAGTAATGTAACTATTGGCTGTATCCCTATTGGAGATGATAAAATAGAAGAGCTATTTGTTCTAATAAACCATATAGGGATAGAGAATACAGTAATTGTGATAACCCCGAATGATTTAATAACATTTCCAGAAATAAAAGACATATCTTGGGAAAATGAACTTTATCAAGATTTAATAAATGACATATCAAAAAACATAAAATAAAAAAGAGACCTCGAAGTCTCTTTTTCAATTAGCAAAATAATACTATTTCTTATTACCTTTGTTTTGCTTATTTTTCTCTAAATTCTTAAATGAAAAATACTTTTCAGTTTTTTTATGTTTCCTTACATTTTCAACTTCATTTTTTTCCATTTCAGGTTTTCGACCTCTGGTTCCATTAATTTTTTTTCCATAAGTCATTTGCGCAGTTAAATCAGAAGCATGTCCCATTAATGCAGCAATCTCTTCTGGCTTACAACCACTAGCTTTTGCATTAGCAGAAAATTGGTGTCTTGCACTATATAAAGTAGGGTGTTTCTTTCTTAGTGGAAAAACGATCTTATTTTTGTTTCTTAATAAATTAGAACAGCCTTGATATAGACTTTCCCAGTCACTTTTTCTCTCGTTAAATTTACCAACAACTTTTAAATGAGACTTAATTATATTTACATCTTCTGTCTTTAAATGATTAAGGTGTAATGTTCTAGTTTCTCCATTAGCTCTATTATTTGTATTCTTTGCATTATTAACGAGTAAAGCAAAGCTATCATTCTCTTCAACTAATCTAGCACCTCGCCACTCAATAGGTCTTAATCCAGTAAGTATACCCGCTCTTAGCCATATCCTAGTAGGAACACTCCATTGACTTTTAGATTTTGATAATTCTTTATCTAATTTTTTTAAGTCTTGTATAGATAAATGCTTTTGTTTTTTTGCACTAGTTCTTGCCTCAACGTCTTTTTTATTAAGGGCTTTTGTTTTAGAAACGGCATTGTTAATTTTTTCAAATGTGTTTTGGTCAATTAAATCGGTTTTTAAATATAGTTCAGCAAGAAAAAGAAGAGAAGCTCTGTAGCTTCTCCAGCTTTCCTGTGTTATTTCCTTTGCCCAATGTTTGCAAGCCCATATAACAGTGTTTAATAGAGTAAGTCCTTTAACTTCATTGCCAGAGCCAAAAGAATGAATATAGATGTTTTTTTCATTCTTTAATAAGTCATGATTAGCCTCTTGTGCTTCTTTATATGCTCTTTTTATAAAATTAAGACTTCTATTTACATAAACCTGTTTAGTGCTTTTATCTCTTGTAGGTTTATCCATTATAAATAATTACCTTTATTGTCCTCTAGATTTTTGAATAGCCTGAATAGCTTTATCTTTTAATATTTTTGGAACCTCAATATTGTATTTTCCTATTGAAACCTGCTCTTGTGTTAATTTTCTTTGTCCATTAACTAATTCATTAAAGATTTTTGGGTCTCTAAAGAATTCAGAGAAAGTGCCGCCTTGGTCATAATGGTGAGACCAAGCCCCTGTTTCTTTCAATAAATTAATCAATTCATTTTTAACTTTTAAATCATATGCAGTATCCATCTTTAATGTTGCAAAATGTTTATAAATTTTTTTTGGAGTATCTATATGATTAACAGCACCAGGACTTACTAAAAAATTACTTTTTGTAATATCAGAACCGTCTGTTCCCTTTTTTGGCACTAAATATGTTTTGTTATTCATCATCTAACTCCTCTTCATTACCATTTAAATATTTGTTTGCATATAATTCTTGATATCTAGCTTTAATGTCATCAGCATAAACAGTTTCTTGATTCTCTGCCTCTTGTGAAGGTCTAACAACTCTCATAAGATCAGTAGTGTTAATTAAAGGCATTCTGTATATTACGTTTTCTGAAATGCTAAGAGTATTATCTGCTTTTGGTGCAAATATTCTAAAATCAAGAGTTGTATGAGAATCCTCTTCTAAATCTTCTCTCCATAACAATTTCAATCTTTCTCTTCTTATTTTTAAACTGATTGTTAAACCTTCAATATCTTCGTCACCACAAGATAAATATAAACGTCCTGCTTCAAAATTAACAACAGCTTGTTTAAATTTAATTTGTGCAAACCAAGGCAATAAAGTTCTTGGTATCCCTAAGAAGCCTTCTAATGTTTCATTGTCCCTTCCTAAGATAAACCAATTAGAGGCATAGTCATCTAAATCTAAAATTCTATCGTTTACTGTATTAATGAAGCAATGCTTATCACTCATTAATTTGTATAACCATGTAAAAAACATGATATCAGTAGGTGCTTTTATGATATCTTTTTCATCCATCATTGTTGTTATTCCTTTTTTTGTTCACTACTAAAATTATATTATATTTGAGAATTAAATCAATTTTTAAAAAAAATATGACAAAATGAAACTTGATAAAATAAATTATTTTTTTGATATAAAAAAAATAAATGATAAACTTTTTAAATAGATAATAACAAAATTAAAACTTAAATATTTAAAAATGAACTTTTATATAGAATAAGTTTAAAGTAAGACATAAAAAGGAATTAATGTAATGAGTCAAGATTATACAGAAAGTAGTATCTATTTGTTTGTTGGTGCAATAATATTATTTATGCTTCTTAAAAAGTTTTTTTTAGGAGCATTTATAATGGTTTGGAAGTGGTTCGCTATGATAATACTATTTCCCTTAATTTATATACCAGATTTTTTAACAAGTAACGTGTTCTTTTTTTGGATGGATAAAATTCAATTAAAAGCTCAATATTATTTAAATGTTTTAGTTGCTCCTAATAAAATAATTGAAATTATTCATGTTGGTGGACCTGCTGCTGAAAAATATCAATATTATTCAAAATTCTCAATCGGTGCAGTAAATGAGTTTATGACAGCGATGCTCGCCCCTTACTTATTACCTTTCTTTTTGTATTATTTATACAAGAATCTAAACAAAAGAGAGTTTAGAAAAATATTTAACATTGACTCTTTGATTAGAGATCAAGCAGATTTATGGCCTCAAATAAAACCTATGGTCGAAGTCTTCCCACACAGAATAAAAAACTTAGATGAGGGTGAGTGGGCAATGGCAATGCAACCATTACAGTTCTCAGAGGTAAATAATTTAATAGAGTATTCAGAAAACCGTATGGGTGAAAAGAAGATGGCATTGAAAGAGCAAGAGGTTATTCAAGTATTTAGAAATCAGTTAGGAAAAGAATGGACTGGCGTAAAAAATTTAAATCAAGTTGAAAAATTTATATTAGCAATATTTATTTCTAAAGCGAACCGTAACGGTAAAGAATCTCAAAAAGTTGCAGAAATGATTGCACAAGCTTACACAACAGAGAAAAAATATAAAAAATCAGAGTTGAAAAAGTTTATGGATGACGCAATTAAAGAAACTGATAGAATAATTCAAAAATATGAAAAATCAGAAGTTCTACAAGACGCTATTGCTCAACATTATTACGTAAAAACTGTCCTAGCAAGGATGTTGGAATTTGCTCGTGTCGATGGTGTATTAGCAAATGCTGATTTTATTTGGTTAAAGATAAGAGATAGAGGATTGTGGTATTTATTAAATAATGTAGGTCGAAACGCTTCTTGGATAGAATGTGCTGGTGTATGGCATCATTATAATTACGAAAAAGCAATAGAAAGAAAAATACCGTCTCCTAATATAGTAGGTGCAGTATCAGCTTTGGATTTCGAGTTTAGAAACGCATCAGAAGATTATATTCCATTGGATGGTTACAACGAAGATTAATAAATCAAAAAACAAAAAAAACACAAAGAATAAGAAAAAAACAAGGAAAAATGGAATTTTTTCCTTTTTTTATAAAAAAATGTGACAAAGATCAATATTATTTATTATTTTTAATAAAATAAGTATTGACTTTAAGAAAACTTTATTGTTATAATGTAATCAAAGTTGAGGGAAACATTAAAAAACAACTTTCAACTTTATTTTTTTATTTTATTTAGGTTAATAGGGGTACTCATTTTTAGAGTGCAAAAGAAAGAGAGCATTGGCTCTCTTTTTTTTTAACTATGTATTTTAAAAAAAAGAAAAACTCCCATAAAAAAGGTATTTTAATAGCACTTAAAACAACAATATAAACCTTTAATGCTTTTTGAAAAAAGAAAAGGTCGCCTAAAATAAGCAACCTTGCAATTAATAACTAGAATCCTTTAATTGAAACAAAAGAAATGAGATAAGATAAAAAAAACGCTTTTGTTTCGATATGTTTTGTATTTTAACAAAAACAAAATTTGAAGTAAAGTATTTTTTTAAATTATTTTCAATCGTCGTCTCCATGATAATCAACAGAACGTCCAGATTCAAATCGTTTACTTTGAAAATCAACTTGATTTCGAAGCAAATCTATTTTATTTGATTTTATATGATTAACACAAGCAGTGTTATTAACAAGTATTTCAGTGTTCATTTCGAAATTGCCACCGAAACCTTTAACACTTAAAGATTGATGAACAGCAACCCTGAATGACTCACCTAACATATGATAAGCTTCATCTCCAATAGCAGAATGTGCCAAATTTGCAATTCTTTTTATTGCGTTGAATGCACTGCTTGCATGAAGGGTAACTACAACAAGCCTTCCGTCAATAGAAGCTTTAATCGCCTCCACTGCTGTTTCAGAATCTCTGATTTCACCAACAAACATTATAGACCTTTGTCCAGTAGGATAAGATCTCATCGACACTTTAATTGCTTTATCAAAATCACCTTCTGCAACTTCTGTTTGGATACATATACCTTTACCGTGACTTCCCATTAATGGATATTCAGGTGGATCTTCAACGGTTATACAAACACCGCCAAACTTTTCTAGACGTGAAACAATAAGAGCAGAACTTGTTGTGGTTTTGCCATTACCAGGTGAACCTGCAATAATAATAATTCCACCTTTATTTAATCTTTCATGCATTAATTCTTTTTCAACTCTTTTACCTAAATCTAATTTAAAGAAATCACTATACTCTATGTTTGTTTGTCTAAGTGCAAATATAGTTCCTTGCATTGAATTTTTAATAGCACAGACCCGAAAACTTCTATCTTCAAAAAAAACAACAAAATCGTCTTTTTTGTCATATTTTTCATAAGTTTCTTTTATTTTCTTTATAAAATAACTCATTAATTTTTTATTTTTAGATAAAATTTTGGTAGGAGTGTCTTTATTTGGGTAAAATAAAATACTATTCCCAAGAATATCTTTGGTATAAAGATAAAAATCAGTAAAAGATAAAGCTCTTGTTATTTCTTTTTCTGTTAGTTGATATTTTTCAATGAAAGGGGACGAATCCCCTTTATTAATTTTTCTTTCTGCCAAAATAGGCTCCTTTTTATACATCCATAGATTGAGTGATTGTAACGAATGAACCATAAGCCCATAAAACAAATACGAATACAACTATCATAGCAATAAACTTAAGAGCACCTGCGGATTTTTCAATTTTTTCAATTTTTTCTTTAACAATAATGTCACCCATTTTTGCCATTGTTTCACCAATATCAGACCCAATAGAGAAATCTTCAATATCGTCTCCAACCTCACCAATGAAATCAATGTTTAAAGATTCACCTTCATTTTTACCCTCATTATTACTATCAATAATTTCACCAATTTTTTCTTGAACATATTTAGGAGATTCTGCCTCAATAAATTCAAGAGATCTACTAAATGTCATTCCTGATTGTAGTAGCGTAGCTAAAGTGCTTAAAAATAGACCTGACTGTATTTCTTTATATAAAGAGTAAGGTGGGACTTTGTCCAAAAATTTATCTCTAATTGTTCCTGTTAAAAACTCCATACTTTTTGCCACAACAACACCAATTACACCAAATGTTAATAAAACAAATAAGATATTAGTTGAAATCCATTCAGTTACAGATTTAAGGGTTTGTGCGAAACCTGGCCATGTTTTTGGGTCACTAAAGTCTTGTAATATAGGCAACATAAAGTTTGCAAAGCCATAAATAATACCAAACAATGCAATCATCAAAAATGAAGGATAAATACTTGCTGCAATAATCGTTTTTTTCATTTCAATTAATTTACCTAACAAATCAGCACATTGTTTAAATGCGTTTGCATATTCACCAGATTTTTCACCTGCACCGATGATCGTAATTTCATTCGTAGCAGCCCAACCTTCAAGAGCTTCACTAAATTGTCTACCTTCTGATAGTACTTGACTTAAATGTTCTAAAAAATAGTATTGAGCATCTTTCTTTTTAGATCTTTCAATCATTTTATCAGTAATTTGCTTATATGTAAGTTGATTGCTTAACAATACTTGATATTTTTCATAAAGCATTTTTCTTTTTGCTTTATTTGATTTAAATGATGCTCTTGCATTTTTCCTTGCGATATCTTCTAAAAATTCCATTTTCAAATCTCCTTATTATAAATTATTTTTAATCGTGATATAACCAAAGGTATCTTCAACATCTATAGGAGACAATAACCCTTTTAACATTTTATCGTAAGCATCTTCATTCGCTGGTTTACCACCTAGATTTTTACGCCAATATTTAAACACCTCTGTGTTTTTACCTTCTGCGATTAATTCTCTTAGTCTCATGTCTGGACGAACAACTTCTGAAACTACTGTTCTTCCTGCAATTCCTTTTTTACAATGTTCACAACCTTCACCTTTAAATCTAATATCGTGCTCATTTATATTACCTGCAACACTTGCAATACGTTTCAAGAACTTCTCATTATCTTCTTCATTATTCTCTTTCTTGAAAATAGCTAATGCTCTCTCTGCTTGTCCAAGATCTATTGTTCTTAAATCTTGTAGAGATCTAATTAAAGCAACATTCGGGTGTAATGTTTTAGCTTTATGTATTGATTCTTCACTAGCCATTGCATTCTCAATAAGGATTTTTTCGATAGGTTTCTTACTAGGAATAAATCCATCTTTCAGTGGAATAGAACAATGTTTACACAAAACAGGGAATAATTTTTGATAAATTAATCCCGATATAAATTCTGTATCACCTAATACTTCTCTATCTATCCCTAAGTTCTCTAGACGTGGAACAATAGATAACGCTGAAGCTGCGTGAATGGTGGATAATACCTTGTGACCTGTTTGAACAGCCTCAATTAAAAGTTCTGCTGATTGTTCATCACGAACCTCACCGATCATTATAACATCAGGGTCCATCCTCATTGAAGCTTTGATTGCATTCTTAAATGCAGTCTTTGCATCACCTTTGTCATCACGAACAACAGGTATCTGTGTAGCACCAGGTATAAAATACTCAGGTGGATCTTCCACCGTAATAACTTTAATCTGTCCTGACTTAGCGTTGATCTCACCTTTTAAAACATTTTGTAAAGTAGTAGATTTACCAGAACCAGTAGTACCAGCAATAATAGTAACACCTACACCTTGTGCAACTGCTTCTTCGATCATTGTTCTTTGTTTTGGTTGATAGCCTAATTGTTCTAATGTTAATGCTTCTGAACTGTTTTTAACAACCAGAAGACGCATTACCATATCAAAACCTTCTGGCTCAGAAGGAGCTGTTGCGACACGTATTCTAAATGTGCTTCCATCTCTTGGAGATTTTACAACAACAAGTGCGTCTTGTGTTTTTCTTTCATTAAATGGTTTACCACCAACACCCGATAAAGAGTTAAATATAGAACGACATAAATCCATACCGTCTTCTTCTGGAAGAACTGCACCTAAATCTGACTCGTTAAATGGATTTATACTACCGTTTATTCTAGCTCTAATTGTTGTTTTATTTTTACGAACTTCAATATGTAAATCAGAAGCTCCTGCATCGACAGCACTTTGGAATAATTCCATTGCTAACGTTTGTTTTTTAGAATATTTTTGATCTTCTTTAGAATCATTGTTCTTTAATTGTTTAGAAAGACCTTCGATAAAAGGTTTTGCATTCTCTCTTTCAGAATATATGAATACTTTTTCTTGTTTTTTAGCACTAAGTCTAAATTTACGAATATCTACTTTTGTTCTTTCTTTTTCTGTACATATAAAAATAATACAAGTTTTTTCTTCGCCAACACCTTGTGGTGCATGAAATGAATCTAATATAAGAATGTCTTCTTGATGCTCTTTAGGAACGAAATATTCTCCACCTTCAATAGTAGAAACCACACGTGAATTTTCAGGTATAGCACTAATATCAGGAAAATTTTCTCTAATAATTGCGTTTTTATTTGCATTTTTTTGTTTTTTTTGAGCGGGTTTTATTTCTTTTTTGTTGTTCTTATCTACTTCAGCTTTTTTAGAATTGGCTTTACGAGTATCTTTGTTCTTAGAATCGTCTCTCTTAGCAATATTTTTACCACCGTTAAGAACTGCGTCTTCTTTTTCTTTTTTTCCAAATCCAAACATATTAAAAATCCTTTTTCAATGTTATATTTTCTCTTATTTAAATTATAGATTCTTTTTAAATATTGTAAATATTAAAGTATTATTCAATTAATAAAGTCTAATAAAAAGATTGATTTTATCAATAAATAAACAAAAAAAAGATTACTCTTTGAGTAATCTTTTATTGAAAACAATCATTATTTAGTTATAAAAGTAACTTTTTCAGTGTTTAGGTTTTTAAGCTTAACACCATTTTCACTTATATCCATAACTTCAAATGATACATTACCTTTTACATCAAATACTTTACCAACTGTAACTTTAGAGTATTTCGCTCCTTTTATTGTTTGATAACCATTATTTGTTAGATAATTAACTTTTACTTCTGCATTTTTTTGGTCTTCAAAAACAGTAAGTTTGCTTAACTCTACACTTACAAGATTAAAACTTGAAGATTGCACATTAGAGACAGAACTTGCTTCAATTTCCTGATTTTCTTCTGAAAGCTCATCAAGAGTTTCATTAAGTAGGTCAGAAAAATCTTCACTATTATCACTGGCAGTAAGAGAAGATAAATCATCGTTTCCACCTTCAAAGCCAATATCATCTTGATAGATAAATCCAACATTTTGTTCCCAATCATTGTTTTCACTTAAAATATCTTCTTCATTTAATGTTTCGTTAAATTTTAAAGATAGGTCTCTATCTGTTTTAACATTAGGTGCTATTGTTTTTGTATCTACGTCAATCAATGTATCTTTAAGATCTTTAATTTGTTTTTGTTTCTTTAACCCTTCAAGCTCTGCATCATAAAGCTTATTTTGTAGGATTTGAACACTAATATCAGTTCTAACAGAACTAAGCTGCTTATTGATACTGCCGTCTTCATTTGCCATAACATTTCCTGTTGCTAATGCACTTGAGATTAAAATTGCTGTTAATTTATATTTTTTCATAGGTTTCACCTTTTATACTCCAAACTTCACTGTTTAAATTAAAATTAATTTCTTTAATTATTATATATGGTTTATTTAAAATGCTATCATTTAAAAGAATAGTGCGCAAGCCGCTCATTCCAATAACATCTATATTGCCACCAACACCAACGGAAAATTCAAACATTCTAGCGAATGGCTTAAATCCTGCATCTGCCTTAAACCCCCTTTTAACTTTAGGATAAACGACTGATTTATTGTTTTCTGCCCAAGAATAATAAGAATGCTTTTGCATCATACTAAGCATGCCAGAACGACTACCTCCAAGAAGGTCATAATTAAAGTTGTCTTTTTCTTCGACAACAACAACTTTTTCTTTCTTTTCGTTGTTTCTTATTTCTTTAAATATTTTTTGACCTTGATTTACAAAACTATTGATTTTTTCACTTTGATCTTCTAGTTTACTGCCAAATCTTTTATCAAAGAAGCCAAGTTCCATAGTTTGATATTCAACTTCCTGAATTTTATTTTTAATCATTTCAAGTTCTTGTTTGTATTCTTCTTTTGTTAAAGATTTATTTTTTTTATTGTCTTCGTTTTTAGCAGCTTTTATGTTTGTCTTTTCTTTTTCAGCTATTTTAGCTAATTCTAGTTTTCTAAAATCAGGTTTAAAAGTAAAGGTTATGAAAGCAGTATCAGCTTTAATATCAGGATAAGTAATCTGATATTCTCCATGATCATTAGTGGCTAATATTTTTTTTATTTCTTCTTCAAATTGTGATTTAAAACCAAAACTATTAGGTATTCTATTGTAAGAAATCCTGAAGTTTTCGGCACTTCCTGTGTTAATATAATTAATATCAATCAATTCCCATTCAACAAGATACAAAGGAAAATTTTTAAACAAATAATTCATTTGATTAAATATTTCCTCATTGGAATAAGTTGTCATATGAGATTTTGTTATATCTTTCTTAGCTTCTTTTATTAAGCTTTTTGTATCAGTAGGAGCTTTAACATTTGTTTGCTTCATTCCTCTAATAAATTTAGCATATTGGCTAGTAAATGTTTGACTGTATTCTTCGTTAATAATTTCATTATACATTGGACTTTCTTGATAAACATAAAAATATCCAACGGTAGCTAACGCAGCAGTAGCACCAAGCATACCTATTTGTTTTAAATTATCTATTGAAGGATTGTAAACTTGCTCTATCTCAGTAGACTTAATTCCATTTGAGATTGCAATATCAACATCAAAAGATTGAAGTTCAGTGTCTTCTATGTAATCAACTAAAAGTTCTTCAATTTCATCAAAATAATCTTCAACAACAAATACATTTATTTTATCACCTTCAATCTGTAAAAAATCACCAACGGTTTCAACAAAGTCATCTTCATTGTAAAAAGAATCTTGACCAGTAACAATAAAACCATCTTCTGTGATACTAACTGTCCAGTATTCTTCATTTGAAATTTTACAAATAACTAATGAACCATAAAAATCAGCATTGTTTGCAAAAACTTTTGCAAATGAAGAAATTCCTTTGTTTTTTCTTTTAGAAAAACCAATTTGCTCTTTTGTTTTGTCAGTTGAGATTCTTACACCAAAACCGTCATATTTATTACGAGCAACAGCCGTTTTAATTTTATTTTTAATAATTTTAGGTTTGGAAGCAGAAAACTCCTTCCAATCTAAGCCGACGACGAATCGGCTTCCTTTGTAATCAATGACTTTGCTTTTATCCATTTTTATAATTATCCTATATTATTTTAAATTTGTAATATATGGAGTTACAACTACCATTAAAATATCTTTCTTCGTATCAATGCCTTCAGAACCACCAACAAACCATAAGTTTTCATTTAATGGGTGTGTTGAGCTAGAGCTTTCTAGATTACGTTCTACAGTAGCAATGATTCTTGGAACTCCATTTTTAAGATTTGTCTTTTGAACAAAGTTCTTAGTGCTTGTAATAGGTAACTGAACTTTAACATCACCTGGTGCATCTTCGATAGCATCAATAGTAGATAAATTTAAAGAGTAATCAAGCAATACGTTTTGACCAAACGCTTTAGGTGTTGCAGTCATTGTAATGCCCTCTGATACTGTTGCAACTTCAACTTCCGTTGATTCATCGCCAGAATCACTATCTTCTTCTGTGGTAATCTGTTCTATATATGTTCTATTCTGTGTTAATTGAATAGGCACTGGCATATTATTTAAAGTAGGTGCAATAAGATTATTTTCAACAGTAGCTTTGCCTAACTCGTCAAGCAATGATAACATAGCAGAAGTTTTATTGTCACTAAATGAAATACTGTTTTCAGTGGTTGTCGCTAAAACATCGCTTATTGGATTACCAAATGCGACATTAAGCTTATCATTTATACCTTTAATATCTAAACTTGCACTAATATTTCTTTTGTCTGTAACTGTCAAGTTAACAATTTCAACTTTTAATGTTATTTCACGATAAGCATCGTCATTTAGATTATCAACTAATGATTCAACTTGACTTAATATAAAATCATTATCAGTAATAACAATTTTACCCTGTAAATCGTTAAAAGTTACCGAGCCTTTTGATGAAATTAAAGAATTTACACTTTCTTTAACATTTTCCCAATATTTAGTTTTTGAGTTAATTGAAATAGATTGCGAGTTAGTAGAACTTGCACTACTGTCATCACCTTCATTAGAAGTCTTAGTGTTAGTAGAAATAGTATTTTTCTTATCTATTTCTTCGCCAAAACCTAAAAGTAAGAAAGTTTTTGTGTCATATTTGTATACAAAAATCTTATTTGAATCTTGATCATATTTCCACTTAAGTCCCTTTTTAACAGTTACTAAATCTAATAATTGTTTTAAAGTTCCGTTATGATCAATATAAAGCTCATCTTCTGCTTCTTCTTCTTTTTCATCTTCATAAATAATTTCTTCAACTTCTGTTTGTTGGGCAGGGTTGTAGTAAGGTGTAATTTCAGGAGTAGCCGCAGCTTCTATGACAGCTTGTTCTTCTGAATCTTCTGATTTTTTTTCATTATCTATAAAATCGATGCTAAGACCAGTTCTTGTATAAACATCAGCCGCAAGATCAGTTAATTTCATTGCTTCATCAGAAAAAATTAAAAATTTCTTATGGAATATACTAGGTAAAGAAGTTTTGTCTTCTTGAATTATACCCATAGGTGTTGTATCTACATAAAAATCATTAACTATTTGAGATAATGGTTTTGTTTGTGGAACAATTTTGTTTTGCATATCTTCAAAAATAACCTCTTTCTCGTCGGCTTTTTTATCAAGATCATTCCATTTTTCTGTGTGAGTGCTAGAACACCCTGCAAGAGTTACTGCACCTACAGCAACTGCAATAGTTGTTTTTTTCATTTTTAATCCATTATTGTTCATAGTGAAAATCCTTTATTTGAATTACTTTGTTACCAGTGTAGAACTTAACCATCATAGGTTGTTTACTCTTTTTGTATAGAGAAATAACTTGGTCTACAACATTCAACATTGTTCCTTTTGTTTCAAACGTATTTGTAATACGAAAATCAGATTTAGCGTCCCAAACAACTCTCCAACCATTAGCCGTAGCCCATTCAACAATGTTGTCGCTTAACATTCTCTCTTCTTGAAGCGTATAGTATGCTTCTTCAAATTCTTTTAGTTTACCGTCAGCAAACTTCCTAACAAAAGCTTCTTCTGTTTTTTCAATCGTTTTAACATTAGAAGAATTGTAGATATCCGAAATACTTGCGTTTTCACCAGGGTGTTTCTCATTGTAAGCCTTAACAACCTTTTGCTCTAAACGAGCATATGCTTTTGCTTGTGCAAGTTTTTTCTGTTCCTTTTTAAGTTTCTCTTCTTCGACAGCAACTTGCTTACGAACTTCACTTGCTTTTTTGGCTGCTGCTTCTGCTTCTTTTTGAAGTGCTAACTTCTTAGCTTCAGATTCTTTGATTTCTTTTTGCTTTTTAGCAATCATTAATTCTTCTGCTTCTTTTGAGAATACAGTGACGATACGAGTTTTCCAATCGATAGAAACTTGAAGTTTGCTATCTTTTGCTAGTTGTTCCAATACGTAAGGCCAGCTTGCTTTACCTTTCCAATCAACCTTAATATCAGTAGCTGCTTCATTAAGATTTACTTTCCAATCTTCTGGCACAATAATTTGAAGTGACAGACCCAAAGGCATGCTTTTACCAAAGCCTTTAACCATCATTGCTTCTTCACCAGAAAGACCAACTTGAGTAAATTCGTAATTACCTGCATTAACTTCGTCTTGTGCTTCCTCTACATCGTTAGAGTAAATGTTTAGTGCAGCATTGGTGTTTACAGAAACTCCTAAAACACCTGCCACAATTAAACCTAGTATTTTTCTATCCATTGTTTAACCTCGTTCCTTTATAACAAAAATTTTTTTCATTTAATTATTTAAAATCTATTTAATCTTTCTGGTTTTTCCACCCAACATAAATCGTATTTTTTTGAATGCATCAACCACATTAATCTTTTGAGCTTCTAATATATAAAAAATCATAAAAACTAAAAGAAGTAAAGCAAATGTCTCAAATCTCATTCTTAACATAAATAAAATAAAAAAGACTGAAACCCTATAATCCACTATAAAAAATTTAACAGGCTTTGCACTATGGAACCAAATATTTCCTTGTAAACTCATTTTTTTTATTCCTCCAAGCCTTTATTTTTCATCGAACTTATTCTATATTCTTCTCTCATTTCTTTAAGAGTTTTTAGTATTTTTTTGCTTTTAATTTTTTCTTTATCAACTGAAAAATAGTGTCGAGAATTTGAATGTTCAGCAAACTCTTCGAGCGTCATATCATCACTATTTACAATTGCAAGTTTTCCATGATTTTCATCTTCTTTGTCGATTACAATACCGACATGACAATCAGAATACTCTTCACCATTTTCTGAAAATACTTTTACATGGTGATATAATATTTCTTCTTCTTCGAAATCAAAGATATCATCTTCTTCTAATGAGTGTTTTCCCCAACTCATTTCATAATACTTAAATTTCTCTTCTGTTATCAAACCCTCTTTTAACCTTTTATAAACGTCATCGATAAGTCTTGTTTTATTATCTCTAACCATACCGTCGATAGTATGTGTAATATTTAAAGGATTCGTTTCTCTTAATATTTTTCTAACTTCACTGTCAAAAACCAGATACTCTTTTACTGCACAACGTTTACCATCAATAGTAGGTAAAAGTCTTTGTGCAACGATCATTTGAGTTGTATCAATAATATCCATTAATTTAGCTTGACGCTCACTCTCAGGGAATACATTAATCATACGATTAACAGTTTCAGCAACACTGTTAGTGTGAGAAGTTGTATACAATAAATGACCAGTCTGTGCTGCAACTATTGAGTTATCTATTGTTTCTACGTCACGAGCCTCACCAATAAAAATAATATCTGGTTTACGTCTCATCCCTGCTCTTACACCATCATAGAAACTTTTTAATTGAGTGTAAATTTCGGTCTGACTAATAAAACCAGAAGTACACTTAACTTCGTCAAAAACATATTCTATCGGTGCTTCACATGTGATAATCTTTTTATTAAGATTAGGCGTTTCTAAAAGTTTACGTATAATACCAGCAAGAAGAGTTGATTTACCAGAACCAGTAGGTCCCGTAACAATAACCATCCCTTGATCTGGTGCAACATTATTCCATATAGCTTCTTCAAGTCCCATAGTTCCACTAGGAACATCAGTAATTGACTGACCTTCTGGGACAATAGTTAATTTTGGCGGTAAAGAGGATAAGGTACGAATAGTAATCTGAACAGTTTTCCCGTCACCTACCATAGAGCCGACTGCGTTAATACGATAACGATAACGCTTCTCTTCTCTATTGATAGTGTGGTTTGTATCAACTGCTTCTAGATCATAGATTTGTGCTTGAGCACTATCTCCGTATAAAGCTTTAATTATATCTGCCGCCTCTGTTATATTGAGCCTCCTTACCATAGCGGGATATAATTTACTATGGACGTCAACCATGATGTGTTTATCACCTTCAATATGGATATCACTCACTCCTTTTTCAGAGCAGTGTATAAGAAAATTATTTAAATCAGAAGGTTGAAATTTAGTAGGCGTCTTTGGTCTGAATATAAGATCCATATCTATATTCTCAAAATTTTCTTTTTCTAAATTCTTTTTTTCAAATTCTAATTTTTCTTTGTTAATATCCATATTGTTTTAAGTTAACTCCATTTTACTTATAATATTTTATTAAAAATCAATTGGTGATTGAGTTTGTGGAAGTGCCTTCCACGTTTCTGATTTCCTATTAAACTTAGGTGCTTCAACCATTTCGAAAATAACTTCACCAATATTCATTGTTTCACCGTCTGTTGTGACACCTAGATTAATATTCGCAGGAATAGGTGAAGTAACTTGGTTTTTCTCTAACATTATTTTATATCTAACCATACCAATATAATCACGTTCTAACTTTCTTGTGTTTTGAATCATAATTCTATTTGCTTGCTTCAATCCAGCTTCCCAACCTTGTGAAACACCATTAGCCCATATTTTTTCTTCTCTTTCATTTCCACGAATAGGTAAAGCGTATTTGCTAGGCATATTTGGTTTTTGTGGTTTTACGTATAAATAGTTCCTCCAAGTTAATGGTGTTGAAACAACTTTTGCTTGTTCTACAATTTTATAAGACTTATCAACATCTCTTCTTGTGTATCTATCTTCAACCATTTGTAAATTAGACATTTCAACTATAACAGGTGGAACAACTCTACCATTTGCTAACAATAAAGGAGAAAAATTAAATATTCTACTTAACTCTATTTGGTTATCTTCAAGCATGTTTTGATAATGTGTTAATCTTTCATACAAAGCACTTTGAGAACCAAATCTCATTGCCTCTACTAAAATAGCTTGTTCTCTTCCGTCAGGTGTATTCTTTTTGTATTCATCTTGAATAATTTCGTCGGAAGATTTACCCTCAACAGAATCCAATATCATATCAGACAACTCAGGAGCACTTAAATTTCTCACTTCTTCAAAACTAAATGGTTGATTCGCAGAAATTACCGCATTACTGCGATAATTAAAAACTGAATTTTCAACTTCATTATTTTGTTCTATTGTTTGAAAAAATTCACTTCTTACAGGTTCAGTTTGCTTGGTAATACTTTCAGCAACACCAGAATCCTGCATATCATTATTTAAATCTATCGACATACTTCACCTCAATAATCTTAGCCTCACTATCAGAGAATATGTTAATATCAACCAACCCATCAACCTTAGCATTAATATCTCTTAGTATTTCGATTATTGGTTTGTTTTTAGCAACAACTGATACTGTGTGTGGAACAGGAGGTAGGTCTCCAATAAATCTTACTTGGTAATCAACTTCTTTTGTTAGTTGACTAATCAAAGGTCTAATAGGTCCTTCCCACGTGATAGTCATAGGTCTCTCTAAACCTTCTGGAACATATTGAGCATTCCATTGTGCTTGTCTTATTTTTTCATAATTCAATTCGTCACGTTTTGCGGCATTGTTAACTTCTGCGTATATTCTTAATGATTCATCTACATTTTTCGCAGCCAATATGAATGTATCGTAAACTTCCTTTTCAGATACAACAGAAGGCTCATATGTAGGAACAGGTGCTTTTACTACTTCTTCTTCTGTGAAAGAAGCACATCCTGACATTACTGCAGAAGATAAGATACAAAATAAAATTCTTTTGTTCATATTTCCTTTTCCTATTTTATTTATAAAAATCCATTATTTTTCATTAATACATTTTAATGAAAAAAGTCAATATTTATTTTATTTAGATAATAAAAAAGAGCACTCAAATGCTCTTTTTTTTATTTGTGATAATTAACTATTATTGGATATAGAAGCCTAAGCTAACCCAGTCACCAGTAGCGGCTGTTGCACAATCACCAGCAATAGTAGGAACGCTTGCGGCTGAAAATGCAGTACCTGTGCTGTCAGTAGGAGCTGTTCCTGTATTACCAGCAACCACAATATATCTATCCCAACCAATATTTCTTTGTCCTCTAATTACCTCAACACAAGTATCAGCAGCAATTTTACCATATACTAGTGTGTAACCATCAGAGCCACCAAGAGGTGCAATCGCTACGTCACCACCACCAAGAGTGCTAACAGTAGATGCAGTTTGTGACATAGCAGCAGGGAATACACCAGCAGTAATTAAGTTTGTCATATTACCAGAAACAGGTTCTGCTGAAAATAAAGATTGCATATTGTTGAAAATAGTTGAAATGTTTTCAGAATGTGTTTTTATTGCTCTTTTTTCTTGAACGTCACTTACCAACATCAATGCACCTGCAACCATTGCACCACCTACACCTAGAACAGCTAGTAATTCAACAAGGCTAAATCCTTTCTTTTGTTTGTTTGTTTTATTTATCAATTTCATAAATTAATTCTCCGTAATTATAATTAACATTTCCTTTGTTTATTCAATGCTCATACAAAAATACTATAATATATTAAAAGAAGATCAAATATTTTTATGCTATTATTTTTAATTTTTCTTTTAGATAAATAAAATAATAGTCATTTTTTCTTTTAATAAAGGCGATATTCATATCACAAATTTTTATAGAAAAAAAATTAAAAGCTTGAAAATAAGAATATAAAATCAGTATTTTGATTTTATAAATTTAGAAATCGCAGATTGGATTGGTAAAAACAACCTTTAAAACAAAATAAAAAAATATAAAGAAATACAAATGCAGATAAAAATAAAATTAAAAGCATATTAAGAAAAGTGTTTCTTTGAATTCGTTTGAGGTTTTGATAATTTTAGGTTATTTCAAATAATAAACACACCTGTTTTTTTTATACTCAACCATTTAATTGCTTACTTAATAGAGTGTGACTGCTCCCCGCCTTCTCACTTCGTTTCAGGCGAGGCGTCAGTCCTGAATGAGAAGTTTGGGATTCTTGTTTCTCTGGCGGCT